>WNFT01000889.1_pt1 | contig 25298 bp, 23 predicted proteins | sample 5400191 | NCBI WGS metagenome assembly WNFT01 (sample SAMN13153359, study PRJNA577476) | soil metagenome | isolation source: 80 cm saprolite under Madrone tree | place: USA:California | collected 2016-06-14 | reverse complement strand
TCCCTGGCGGAAGGCCGTGCTCGACGATCTGCCGCGCCAACGCAGCGGCGAACTTCGCGGCATGCGAATAGTCGCGGCTCTTGACCTGGCTGATCGCGAAGCTGGGAACGCCGCCCACGCAGCCTTCCATCGCCGCCGCCACCGTGCCGGAGTAATGCACGTCGTTGGCGAGGTTCGGGCCCCGGTTGATTCCGGACGCCATCAGGTCCGGGGCGCGTCCTTTCAACACCTGGTTGAGCCCGATGTAGACCGCGTCGGTCGGCGTCCCGTCGACGGACCAGCGCTCGATCTGCCCGTCCGGGCCCCAAGCCGGTAGCTGCTCGATCCGCAGCGGCCGGTGGAGCGAGATGCTGCGGCTGGTGGCGCTCTGCTCCCGATCCGGCGCGCACACGGCCACTTCGCCCAGCTCGAGCAGCCCCTCGGCCAGCGCGCGCAGCCCTGCCGCCTCGACGCCGTCGTCGTTGCTCACCAGGATGCGCATGGCGGGCAATGTGGCCCAGCGCGCACCGGGCCGCAACGGCCGCTTGCCGGACTGCGGCGCCGGCTGCACACTGCCCTCATGTCGGAGGCGCGCGCACTGACCTCGCAGCTCCCCCCAGCGCCCGCGCGGCTCGTCGGAGCCGACGGAAGACCGCAGCTCGGGCTCACCGCGGGGTCCGTTGCAGATCCTACGTTCGCCGGCCTCCGTCTACCCTACGGCCCGCTGCAAAGGCTGCTGGTGGAGAAGAAATGGCAGTACGTCTTCCTCGCCACGCCGGAGATGATGCTCGCCCTCGCGGTCATCGACCTTGGCTACCTCTCGAGCGGCATCTGCGCCGTATTCGATCGCGGCTCGCGCCGGCTGCTGGTCAACGACAACCCGGTGCTGCCGCCGATCTGCGCGCAGGTCGGCGATGTTCCCGCGGACGGGATGTCCGCGCGGCTGCTCGGGCCGGCCATTCGCGCCCGCCTTCAGGGCGCGGGCGGCCGCGTCTCCGTCCAGGCGACCTGGGCGCACGCGGACGTGGACCTGATGCTCGACGTCAGCCGGGCCCCTCCTCCGGTGACGGCCATCGCGGAGGTGGGTGCGCCGGGCCGCTTCGACTTCACCCAGAAGACGGCGCTGGTGCCGGCCGAAGGCGAGGTGCGCGCCGGCAACATCCGCTTCCCCGTGCAGGGCCAGCTCGCCGGCCTCGACTACACGCACGGGTTCCTGGCGCGAGAAACGGCCTGGCGATGGGCCTTCGCGGGCGGTCGCGCGGGCCCGCATCTGGTCGCGTTCAATTTCAGCGACGGATTCCTGCAGGGCGACGGCGAGAACGTGGTCTGGATCGACGGAGAGCCGCAGGCGGCGGGCCCGGTGAAGTTCTCCTTGCCGGAGGCGCCGCTCGGGTCCTGGCGGGTGCAGAGCGTGGACGGCCGGGTGGATCTCACGTTCCGGGCCGAAGGCTATCGCGCGCAGACCGTGGATCTGAAAGTCATCTTCAGCAGATACCTTCAGCCGTTCGGCACCTTCTCGGGGACGGTGAACGGAATCGCCGTCGACGGCCTGCCCGGCGTGGCCGAGGACCACGCCGCCCGCTGGTAGCCACGGAGCTGCCCGGGGCTGTTGATCGGCTCAGCGCTTGTTCTGCGCGCGGTACTCATCCCGGTACATCTTCACCTCGTCGTAGATCCCCGCCGGAACGACCTTTCCGCGTACCACTGCGTTCGCGTGCTCCGCGGCCTTCTGCCAGCCAGGAGAATCCAATGGCTTGTTGACGTGCAGGCCGCGCTTCTTCATCTGGTCGACGGCATCTTCGTTCTGCTTGCGCAGGTCGTCCCGGGTCTTCTTCGAATACTCTTCCGCGATCTGCAGCAGCTGCTGGCGCAGGTCGGGCGCGATCTTCTCCCAGGCGTCCTTGCGCACCACCGTCGCGCCGGTGAGGAACCCCCAGTGCAGGTCGAGCATGTTGTTGGCCCGGGAGTACAGGTTCGTGGTGTACGCGTAGAGCGGCGACTGTCCAACGACGTTGATCATCCCGGAGGTGAGCGCCGGGATCAGGTCGGTCGACGAGAGCACCACCGGATGGAAGCCGGCCGCCTTCCATGCCGCCTCCGCCCCCGGATCTCCGTTCCAGGTGAACACCTTGCCCTTCCCGAAGTCCGCCGGCGTCCGGTACGGCTCGGTCGAGAAGAGATAGACGAAGCCCACTTCGCCCCACTGCAGCACCTGGTAGTTCTTCTTCGCGATCGCCTCCTCGAGCTTGCCGCGGATCCTCTCGTGGACGTAGTCGTACTCCTCGTACGAATCGATCATGAACGGCACGTCCTCCGCCTGCGGCTCGGGCGTGATCTCGTGGAGGCCGATGGCGGTGATCGATGCGGCCTGGAGCTGGCCGATGGACATCTTCCGGATCATCTCGCCTTCGTTTCCCTGGGTGCCGCCGGCGTAGACCTTCAGCTCCACCTTGCCGTTCGAGGCCTTCGCGAAATCCTGCGCCATCGACAGCAAGAGCTGGTGCCAGCTGGAACCCTGGGGGGCGAGCGTACCCAGCTTGATGCGCACGCTGGTCTGCCCGGCGGCGGAGGTGGCGGCGAGCGTCAAGGCAAGTGCGAGTCTGTGCATGCGATGGTCCTCAATCCGGGAAGACATCGTCCTGGTGTGCGAGAAGCCAGATTGCGCGGCGCTGCGCGAGCACGTTCTCCAGCCGGTGCTTGCGTGCCTTCGGTTGATCGACGTCGAACGACGCGGCTTCCTTCAACAGGGCCTCGTACTCGCGTTTGTTCTGGGCCGGACCGGAGACCGCCTGCGCGTAGGTGACGAGGTAGGAGATCTTCTCCCCCTGCGCGAGCTGCCGGGCGCGCTCGAAATGCTGGCGCTGCTTCTGCGGGGTCGGTCCTTCCGGCCGGGCCGGATCGAAGGCGATGGCGAACTCGTGCAAGGCGCCCTGGTCGAACGCTTCGTCCAGCTGCAGCGCGCGATCGAGCAGGGACGCGATCAGCGGCACGTCGCCGACCAGCTCCAGATCGCGCTTGTTCGCGGCGATCGCCCCCGCCCAGGGAGCCAGGGTCCAGTAGAGGAGCGGGACATCCTCCTTCTGCAGACGCGCCATCCCCGCCGGCGTGCGCAGCTCGCCCAGGCCCACCCCGCGGGTCATCTTCAGGCCGTCGGCGCCGTAATCGCGCGCTCGAAGGTACAGCCGCCGGGCGCGCGCCATCGCCGCCTTCGCCTGGTCGAACGGCGCGCCCAGCTCCGCCGGCTGCTGCAGGAACGCATACGCGTACCTGGTGAACCCGCGCGCCATGCCCAACCGCAGCCCGGCGTGATCGTCGAGCACGTCGGAGAGGCTCTCCATCATCTTGAGCGCGAACGGGACCGCGTCGCGGACCAGCTCCGGATCGTCGTCGCGCGCGAACGCGCTGCCCTCTCCGGTGTCGGAGAGCGCGTCGGCGACCTGGTTGAGCGCGTACCGCTTCGGAGAGCAAGCGAGCAGCAGCAGGAAAGCAGCGAACTTGATCGCGCGCAAGATGGGCAGAGAGTGATATTGACGCTGCCCGGGAAGTCAACCTTTGCAGCCTGAGGGGAGTCGGATTGGACGCGCCGCCCGCAGCCGCCCACGTTGCCGGCGCGTCCGAAGCAGCACCCGAAGGACCCGCGGGAACAGCGTTCGAGCGCTGGGCGCTGGTGGTCATCGTCCTGACCATGGTGCTGTTGCCCACGCTGGAAGCGGGGGTCCGGCGGTTCACCGGATCGGGCGTCCCCGGCGCCATGGTGTACACCGAGCACCTCACGCTCTGGGTGGGCTTTCTCGGCGCCATGCTCGCCACCGCGAGCGGCCACCACCTGGCGCTCTCCACGGTGGATTTCTTGCCGGCGGGATGGCCGCGCCAGCTCGCCCGAGGCTTCGGGAGCGCGGTGACCACGCTGGTCTGCGCGTTCCTCGCCTATGCGTCGCTCGACATGCTGCTGCTCGACAAGGGCCGCGTCGACACCCTCGCCGGCGGCGTCCCCGAGTGGTGGTTCGAGGTCGTCATGCCGGTCGGGTTCGCGGTGATGTCGGTGCGCGGCGCGCTCAAGGCGCCCACCCGCGGAGCGAAAGTGTTCTGCTGGGTCCTGATCGCGGCGGTGGTCCCGTTCGTCATCTCGCGCCTGCTGGCAGCAGGTGGTTCCGGGTTCCTCACCCTGCCCGACGGACCGACGCTGCTCCACGGACACACCGCCGCGCTCGCCTGGCCGGGTGCCGTCCTGCTCTTCGCCGCCTTCCTGCTCGGCGCGCCCGTATTCGTGGTGATGGCCGGTTTCGCCCTGCTCCTCTTCTACCTGGCGGGAACTCCGGTGGCCTCGGTCCCGGCGGAGACGTTTCGCCTGGTGGTCTCGCCGACCCTTCCCGCCATTCCGCTGCTCACGGTCGCGGGCTACGTGCTCGCCGAGGGAGGGGCTTCGCGGCGCCTGGTCCGCGCGGCGCAGAGCCTGTGCGGCTGGATGCCGGGCGGGCTCGCGGTGGTAGCGGTGTTCGTCTGCGCGCTCTTCACCACCTTCACGGGCGCCAGCGGAGTCACCATCCTCGCCCTGGGCGGGATCATCCTTCCGGCGCTGGTGCGCGAGAAATATCCGGAGGGCTTCTCGCTCGGCCTGGTGACTGCCGCCGGGAGCCTGGGCCTGCTTTTTCCGCCTTCGCTGCCGGTGATCCTCTACGGAGTGGTGGCCGGGGTAGCCATCGACCACCTCTACATCGGCGGCCTCGTCCCGGGCCTGTTGATGATCCTTCTGGTGGCGGCCTACGGCGTGTGGATGGGAATCCGCAACCGGACTCCGCGTCCGAAGTTCGAGCCGCGCGAGGCCCTCCGCGCGCTCTGGCACGCGAAGTGGGACCTGGGCCTGCCGCTGCTGATCATCGTCGCGGTGGCGAGCGGCTTCGCCACCATCGTCGAATCGGCGGCGCTGGGAGGAGCGTACGCCATCGTCGCCGAGATCTTCGTGCACCGGGAAGTGCACCCCAGGCGCGATCTGCCCAGGGTCCTGGTGCACGCCTCGACGCTGGTGGGCAGCGTGGTCATCCTCCTCGGCGTCGCCCTGGGCATGACCAGCTACCTGGTCGACGCGGAGATCCCCACCCGCCTGCTCGCCTGGGTGCAGGCCCACATCCACTCGCAATGGGAGTTCCTGCTCGCGCTGAACGTGTTGTTGCTCGTGCTCGGCAGCGTGCTGGAGATCTACTCTGCCATCGTGGTGCTCGCGCCGCTGGTGGCGCCGCTGGGGGTCGCGTTCGGGGTGGACCCGGTGCACCTCGGCGTGGTGTTCCTGGCCAACCTCGAGCTCGGGTTCCTCTTCCCGCCCATGGGGCTGAACCTGTTCCTCAGCGCTTCCAGGTTCCAGAAGCCGTTGCCGCTGCTCTACCGGAAGGCGATGCCGTTCCTGGTGATCATGGCCGTCGGCGTGCTGCTCATCACGTACGTGCCCGCCATCACCACCGGAGTGGTCGCGCTGCTCAAGCCGGCGCGGTGAGGCCTCGCTTCTCGATCGGGACGTAGTGGTGCTCGCGCGGCCCGGTATAGATCTGCCGGGGGCGCGCGATCTTCGTGGAAGGATCCTCGATCATCTCCTTCCAGTGGGCAATCCAGCCGGGCAGGCGTCCCAGCGCGAACATCACCGTGAACATGTGCGTGGGGATGCCCAGCGCCCTGTAGATGATGCCCGAGTAGAAATCGACGTTCGGGTAGAGCTTGCGCTCGACGAAATATGGATCGCTCAACGCGGCCTCTTCCAGCTGCTTGGCCAGATCGAGCAGCGTGTCGCGGACGCCCAGCTTGTCCAGGACCTCGTCGCAGGCCCGCTTGATGATCTTGGCGCGCGGATCGAAGTTCTTGTAGACCCGGTGGCCGAAGCCCATCAGCCGCATGCCGCTCTTCTTGTCCTTCACCTGGGAGATGAACTGCTGCGCGGTCAGGCCCTTCTTGCGGATGTCCTCCAGCATCTCCACCACTTCCTGGTTGGCGCCGCCGTGCAGGGGCCCCCAGAGGGCGCAGATGCCGGCGGAGATGCTGGCGAAGAGGTTCGTCTGCGCGGAGCCGACCATGCGGACCGTGCTGGTGGAGCAGTTCTGCTCGTGGTCGGCGTGGAGGATCAGGAGCAGGTTCAGCGCCCTCACCGCCACCGGATCCGGCCGGTACTCCTCCGCCGGCACCGCGAACATCATCCGGAGGAAGTTGGCGCAGTAGTCCAGGTCGTTGCGGGGATAGATGAAGGGATGGCCGATGGTCTTCTTGTAGGAGAACGCCGCGATGGTGGGCAGCTTCGCGATCAACCGCGCGATGGTGATGTCGCGGTACTCGTCGGACTTGGCGTTCAGCGCGTACGGATAGAACGAGGACAGCGACGCCACCATCGCCGAGAGGATGGCCATCGGGTGCGCCGTCATCGGGTACCCGTCGAAAAAGCGGCGCATGTCCTCGTGGATCATCGAGTGGCGCGTCAGCAGGTATTCCCACCGGGTCTGCTCGTCGCGGGTGGGGAGGTGCCCGTAGATGAGCAGATACGCGGTCTCGCTGAAGGTGCTCTTCTCGCCCATCTCCTCGATGGGAATTCCCCGGTACCTCAGGATTCCTTTCTCGCCGTCGAGGAAGGTGATGGCGCTCATGGTGGAGGCGGTGTTCATGAAGGCCGGATCGAGCGTCACCAGGCCGGTCTTCGCGCGCAGGTTGGAGATGTCGACGCCCTTCTCCCCCTCGGTGCCCTCCAGCACCTCCAGATCGAGATCCTGCTTGCCTGTCGACATGCGGACGGTCTCTGACACGGCCTCTCTCCTCTGGCAGGTCGCCTGCGCGCGCACGCTCTCTCCCCCGCTGCCGCGAAAGAGTCAAGTGGCGAGGCGACCGAGCAGTTCGCCCAACTCAGAGGGCGTGTCACAGAGATAATCGGCGGAGGCAAGCGCCGCACGCTCCCCCAGCCCCCAGGTCACGGCGCAGACGCGGACCCCCGCCGCCCTGGCGGTGGCCAGATCGACGACGCTGTCGCCGACCAGCAGCACCCGCGCAGGCGCGAGCTCCAGGACAGCGCAGATGGCCAGCAGGCCTTCCGGCGCCGGCTTTCGCGGGCCTTCGTCGCCGCCGACCACCGCGCGGAAAGCGCCCTCGACCTCCAGCCCGCGCAGGATCTCGCGCGCGAAGCCCCCTGGCTTGTTGGTGAGGACCGCGCGCGCGTCCGGAGGTCTCCGCAGCAAGTCGGCGACCCCGGGATACAGGCGGGTCCTGGCCAGCAGGCGCCTCCCGTACTCCTCGCGCCAGAGCGGGGCCGCTTCGGGGTAGCGCTCTTCGTGGGTGGGGCCGAGCGAGCGGCGGATCAGGCGTTCCGCCCCTTCGCCGATGAATCCGTAAATGACGACCGGGTCGCGCTGCGGAAGGCCCAGCCTGCCCAGCATCGCGTTCACGCTGTCCGCGAGGTCGTCACGGGAGTCCACCAGCGTGCCGTCCAGGTCGTAGACGACGCCGCCGAGCGGCGCCCGCTGGTCTTCTCGGAGCCCCATCTCCCTTGTTTACCTGCTTCCCCGGCCGGGCGCCTTTTGTGTTTCCATGGGACGCATGCGGTTCTGCTCCATCCCTGCGGGCGGGTTCTGGATGGGAAGCGATCCGCCGGAAGGGCAAGAGAACGAGCATCCGCGCCGGCGGGCCGCCACCTCCGCCTACGAGATGGGCGAGACCCCTGTCACCAACGCGGAGTTTGCGCCCTTCGTCCGCGACGGCCTCTACCGCGAACGCCGGGTCTGGAACGAGGCAGGCTGGACGTGGCGTACGGCGAACGGGATCGGAGCTCCTCGTTTCTGGAACGACGAAGCCTGGCGCCACTGTCTCGGGCCCGAGCAGCCGGTGGTCGGCGTGAGCTGGTACGAGGCGGACGCCTTCGCCCGCTGGTTGGGTAAACGCCTTCCCACCGAGACCGAATGGGAGCGTGCCGCGCGCGGCGACGACGGCCGTCGCTTCCCCTGGGGCGACGAGTGGGTCCCCGCGTACGCGGCGCACCGCGGCGGAGGCCGGAGTCCGTTGCCGGTCAGGAGCATTCCCCAGAACCGCAGTCCTCATGGCCTCCATGATTGCGCGGGCAACGTCTGGGAGTGGTGTTCCGACGAATTTGCCGCCGGCTTGCGCAGCGCGCGCGGGGGAGCGTGGAACGCGCATCCTCCCCAGCTGCGCTGCGCCGCGCGGAATGCCTGGCAGCCGGATGCGCGCTTCTCGAATCTAGGATTCCGCCTGGCGGGAGGCTAAGTGGCCACCAACTCCACCCGCTGGACCGCATTGTTTCCGTACCCGAGCACGTTCCACTCCGGCTCGTCCGGCTGGGACCGGCCCGCCATGTCGGTGGCCCTTGCGGCGAGGATGTAGCGGCGGCGGGCGGGCGGGATCCACTCGAGCTCGAAGCGGCGCCAAGCATGGGGCAAGACGGGACCGACCAGCCGCGCCGCGTGCCGCTCGCCATCGATCTCCACCTCGACCCCACGGACACCCTCACCGCCCCAGGCGAGCCCGATGACGCGCACCGCCACGCCCACCGGCACCAGATCCGGGACGTCCGTGAACATGGACTTGATGCGGATGCGCGTGACCGGTACGCCCTCGGCATAGACGTACCTTCGCGTCTGGAATTCGCCACGGAACGGCTTTTCCACCGCTTCGATCCGCGCGAGCCATTTGACGCTGGCCATCCCGTACCAGTCCGGGACCACGAGCCGGACCGGCCCGCCGAACTGTCCGAGGATCGCCGATCCGTTCATCTCGTAAGCGAGCAGCGTGCCGGCGTCCATGGCGACGTCGCGCGGGAGCGATCGCTGGTACCTCCCCCCGTCGGCGCCGGTGAAAACCACTTCCACGGCAGTTTCCCGCAGCTCGAGCACCGATCGCAGCGGCACGCCGGTCCATTGCGCCGCGCTGACGGCGCGAGACGTCCATTGCTCGCCGGACACGGGCGGTTCGAGGCTCGCGCGGCCGTTCCCGGCGCATTCGGTCAGGATGGTCTGGGTGACCGGCGGAAGCGTACGCAACTGCTGGACAGTGAGGAGCCGGGGTTGCGCGACGGCGCCGAGGATCCGCACCACGTGGTCGTCGCCCAGATCCGGGGTCGGATAGTGACAGCGGACGAAGCGTTGGCTGGCCGGGGTGATCAGGCCGGCAAATGCATCGGGCGCGGCCTCGGCGTTGGCCGGTTCCTGGGACAGGACCCGCCTGCCCTCCGACTCGCGGGGTGGAAGAACCTCGAGCTCTTGGGACAACCCGCACCTCCGGTGCAGAGGAGAAGGTAGGTCCTCGGTGCGCCTACGTCAGCGGGCCTGCGCATGCCCGTTCGCCGTGGCGAGGTGGCGCAAGCGCCGGCTCGCGGTCATGGGAGCGAGCTGTCGGCCGGCTCAGGGCCCTTCCTTGCCCTTCCACCAGCCGCGGGCGATGCTGGCTCCGATGGTCCGTATTCTCTGGAGCTTCACTGTCGCCGCCCAGCGCGAGCAGGATTTCGTGCGCGCCTACGGGCCGGCCGGCGACTGGGCAAGGCTGTTCGCGGAGGCCGAGGGGTACCGCGGGACCAGGCTCCTCCAGGAGCTATCCGGCTCCCGCCGATACCTGACGGAAGACACCTGGGAAACCGCGGAGGACTTCGACCGCTTCACCGCCGCGCACCGGGTCCGGTACGACGAGCTCGACGCTCGTTGCCGGGCGCTGATCAGCGACGAGTCACTGATCGGGATCTTCGAGGAGCGGGACTGAAGCAGGGCCCGGCCGCCGGGAACGACCGGGCCCCAGGACTTGCGCCCCTCAAGTCCGGCCGGGATGGCCGTGCTCGGACGCGATCGCCCGCAGCGCCTCGATTCCAAGCGCCACGGCCGCGCCGAGGAGCACGACGTCCTTCAGCAGGAAGCCGTGCGCCGGATGGGTGGGCGAGAGCGCGCCAGGCGTCGAGAACAGGAACGAGAGCGTGGTGAGGAACGTGCCGACAGCGAGGGCGCTCCCGATCGCCGCCAACCGCGCCGAGAACGGGCGCGAGGCGAGGAGCGCGGCACTCAGGAGCTCGGTCGCTCCGATCAGGGACGAGGCGCCCTGCTCGCTCAGGAACGAGTAGAGCCAGCTCATCAGCGGGCTGTTGGACACCAGCGGCTTGATGGCAGCAGCCTCGGCGGCGCTGAACTTGGTGACGCCAAAAGCGATAAAGACCAGGACGAGCGCATAGCGCAGCACGTTCGTCCCGATCGACTGGAAGGTCGTGCTCCTGGCGATCTCGCCGAAGGCGGGGGGTAATTCCGTCCTGATCTCGACACCGGTGCTCACATCGTCCTCCTGGGCTGCAAACCAGCGCAGCTCGTGGGTTCGCCGGTTCAGTCCAGCGGCGGGAGGAATCGTTACGCCGGTGCCGCGGCGCCGGTCAGGCGTCCTCGAGCGGATCGAGGGGATCCAGCAGGAGGCCGGAAGCGAGCTTGGGGAAGAAGAAGGTGGACTTCTGCGGCATCACCTCGAGCGCGTCGGCGACGGCCTTGAGCTGCTCGATGCGCGTCGGGTTGAGCAGGAAGGCGGCCTGCACGCCGGGACGGCGTGATTCTTCCAGCGCGCCACGGAAGTCCTTCAGGTAGCGGAGGTTCGTCTGCCGCTCCTGGGCGGAGCGGTCGATGCCGAGGATCTCCTCGAGGATGAAGGCATGCAAGATGGGCACGTCGAGCCGGCGCAGCGGCGCGGGCCCTGGTACCGAGGCCTCCTCTCCCGGCCGGAGCGAGACCGAGAAGTAGCGGCCCCTGGACGCGAGCAGGTAGCTGCCGGGCGTATTCCGGGGTGGTGCGCGCAGGCCCTCGGCGCTGGAGGCCGGCAGCTCCTCCACTTCGAACCGCGACCGCAGCCGTTCGAGGAACGGGGACAGCTCGAATCCTGCGAGCCCGTGCACCACTCGATGGGTGGGAAGGATGACGAGGCCGGGGTCATCCATTCGGGTCAAGAACATCGACCCGTACTCGATCGAGGACCGCTGCGAACGGGCCAGCGGGCGCAGCTCGTCCCGCAGGGCCAGCATCGTCTCGTATCGATGGTGTCCGTCCGCGATGTAGACCTTCCGGTCCGCCATGGCCTCCGCGATGCGCGCGTGCGCCCTGGCGTCGGTCAGGCGCCAGAGCCGGTGCACCACGCCGTCGCCCAGGCGGGCTTCCAGGGCAGGTGCGCTGGAGTCCAGCGCTGCAAACTCGGCATCGACGGTTCCCTTTGGATCGGAGTAGAGCCCGAACACCTGGGAAAGGTGGGTGCGGCAGGCGCGCGCCAGGGCGAGCCGATCGAGCCTCGGTCCCGAGAGCGTCCGCTCGTGCGGGAGCACCACGCCCTCCTCGAACCTGCGCAGACGAACGCGCCCGATGAAACCCTTGCGCGTATGCTCTTGCCCGGAGGCGGAGAAGACCTGGTGGTAGCGATACAGGGCGGGCACGGCGTCCCGACGGAGGACGCCCTCGTCGACCCAGCGGCGAAGCTCGCGCGCCGCGTTCCCATACTTCCGCTCCGGGTCACCCTGCGGAAGGTCGACCCGGACGATGTTGTACGGACTCTTCGCCGCTAGCGCCGAGCGCTCGGTTTCGGAGACGACGTCGTACGGCGGCGCAACCAGGTCGTCGAGGGACCCCGCCCGGGCGGGATCGTAGAGCTGCCCGCGGGTAGGGACCACCTCGGCCATTCCGATGTCCCGGGGCTAGACGCCCAGTGCCTTGGCAGCCGCGGCGTAATCGGAGGGCGCCACCCAGACGATCATCCCGAAGCCACCCTGCCCCGCGCTGCCGTTTGCCGCGCGGACGTTGACCTTGGCGTCCGCGAGCTTGCGAAGCACTTCGCCCGCCGCGCCGGCTCGGTTCTGCCCCTGGATGAAGAATGCTTGCTTGCGGCCCGACAGCGTCAGGCCGGCGCCTTTGGCGGCCTTGGTGAGCGCGCCGGCGTCCTCCACCACGAGGTCGAGCTGGGCCTTGCCGCCGGCGCCCGGGAAGGCGGTGAAGTTGAGCAGGTTCACGCCCGCCTCCTTCAGCGCCGTGAGCACGCGCGCGCCTTCGCCCGGCTTGTCCGGCACTTCGACGTAGAAGTAGTCCACGCGACGGATCTGGTCGGCCATCGGTAGCTCCCGCGGCTCGAGTCGAGCCGGGCGCATGCTAGATCCGCGCGCGCCGGACGGAAAGGGGTTTGACTGCGCCTTCGAGCGGGCCCGCTTCCACCCGCCCGGCACTCCGCGCTAGAAACTGCGCGTGTCCAGCCCCGCGCGCCCGTCCAGGATGCCCCCGCAAGTCCCGTTCATCATCGGGAACGAGGCCTGCGAGCGGTTCAGCTTCTACGGGATGCGGAACATCCTCACCGTGTTCCTCATCGACTGGCTCCTCAGGAACCAGGTCCCGGGCCAGGCGGAGCGCGAGGCGGGGGCCAAGGCGGTCTTCCATCTCTTCGTCTTCGGCGTCTATTTCACCCCTCTCCTCGGAGGCTTCCTCGCCGACCGCTTCCTGGGAAAGTACCGGACCATCCTTTACATCTCGCTGCTCTACTGCGCGGGCCACGCCTGCCTCGCGATCTTCCACGACGACCCGACCGGCTTCTACGCCGGGCTCATCCTGATCGCCCTGGGCTCGGGCGGCATCAAGCCCTGCGTGTCCGCCCTGGTGGGGGACCAGTTCACCGAGCAGAACAAGCACCTGGTGAACAAGGTGTTCGCAGTGTTCTACTGGAGCATCAACCTGGGCTCCTTCTTCGCCTCGCTCCTGATCCCCAAGACCTTGCGCCTGTGGGGCCCATCGGTGGCATTCGGGATTCCGGGGATCCTGATGGCGCTCGCCACCATCGTCTTCTGGCTGGGCCGGAACCTCTACGTCAAGGTCCCGCCCACGGGGAAGAACCCGCATTCCTTCCTGGCCGTGCTGCGCAGCGCCTGGCGCAACCGCGCCCGCGGCATTCGCTTCCTCGACCGCGCCCGGGCCGAGCACCCCGCAGAGGCGGTCGAAGGCGTGAAGGCGGTCTTCCGCGTGCTGTCGATCTTCGCCTTCATCCCCTTTTTCTGGATGTTGTTCGATCAGAAGGCGTCCACCTGGGTGGTGCAGGCGCGCTCGATGGACCTGCGGCTCGGCCCCTGGAGCTTCGAGCCGTCCCAGATGCAGCTGGTGAATCCGGCGCTGGTGATGCTGCTGATCCCGTTCACCACCGGCGTCGTCTACCCGTTCTTCAAGCGGCTTGGCTGGGAGCTGACGCCGCTGCGCCGGATGCCGCTGGGGATCGCGCTCGGAGCAACCGCCTTCGTCATCGCCGGCATCCTGAACATGCCGGTCGCGGCCGGCCAGCGAATCTCGATCCTCTGGCAGATCGTCCCCTATGTGGTGCTCACCGTGGGCGAGATCCTGGTCTCGGTGACCGGCCTCGAGTTCGCGTACACGCAGGCGCCGCTGACGATGAAGAGCGTGATCCAGAGCTTCTGGAACCTGACCACCGCGGCCGCGAACCTGGCGGTCGCGCTGGCCTCGGCGCTGGCATTCTTCACCGGCACCGCCCTGTTCTTCTACTACGCCGGCTTCGCCTACCTGGCCGCGGTCGGCCTGGCGCTGGTCGCGCGGCGGTACAAGATCGTCGAGTGGTACCAGCGCGCGCCCGCCCCGCAGCAGGCGGCGCGCGCGCCGGCGCTCGGAGCAGAGCCGGCCTGAAATCTTGCCATCGCCTCGGAGTCGGTCACTCTAGCCTCGGTGACGCTGGAGACGGCATCCGACGGCTCGATCCACGTGCGCGATCGTTTCGTCTTTCTCCGCATCGGTGTCCTGGTCGCTTCGGCATTGTTCCTGGGCTTGGCGGCGATGCAGCTGCTGTACGGTCTGGACCATGTCCGGGCAGTCTGGGCGTCGGTGGCGCTGGCGCTGGGATGCGCCGTTCTCGCCGCGGCCATCGAAGACAGCGATTTCCAGTTCGATGCGGTGCTTCAAGAGGTGCGCTGGAGCAAGCGCCGCCTGGTCGGGGGTCGCTCAGGTGCCATCCCCTTCGCAGAGGTCGAGAACCTGGTGCTGGAGGCGCGATCGTCGCGGAGCGATTCGGGATTGAGCCGCCGGGACGACTACCGCGTCTTTCTCGTGGCGCGCTCGATCAGCATGCCCATGGGCAGCAGCAACCTCGACGTCGAAACGGCGCGGGATACGCTCGCCATCCCCTTGCTGGCCCTGTTGGGCAAGAGCAACCAGGCCCTGGCGGAAGAGAGCATCCGCTACTGGGTTTCGAGACACGACCGGATCAGGGCAAGCGCGCTGGCTGTCAGCGCCCTTCACCTGGACTCCGACGCAGCCGCGAAGCTGGTCGAGGAGATGGCCAGCTGCTGCAGGACGCCGCGGCAGCCGCCGTGACTATCTATGGGAGGCCGTGAGCTTCCAGCGGCCGCGATTGATCCGCGGCTAATTCCCCTGGGCTGACTGTTGGAGGGGTTTATTCAGAATCATCAGCTGCGTTTCGGTCCGTTGGGCATCCGCCTCATCCTCGTACCGGCACGTCTTGGACGGGATGTGGCTGCCGACCAGTGTCTCGTAGCTGCAAACGACCTTCTTCTTCGGGTCGTTGGAGACGACCGGGGTGCCATCGGTGGCCAAGGCGTTGGCCTGGAGCGGCCACGGCTTCTGCGGCGACGCGCACGCAAAGCCGAGCGCAACGGTCACACCGAAGATCATCTTTCTACGCATGGTGTCGCTCCTCCATCTGATTGACGGTGGATCCGACCGCAGCGACAAGCAGCGCCACCGGAAGACGACTGTTCAGAACTCTCATCGGCATTCTTGGCTGATGTCAACAGGTGGTCGCAACGGACTACCGGTCGGGAAAGGTGATCTGCAGAACGCGGCCGCCCGTCCCCACCAGCCAACCCGTCCGCTCGTTCGCGAACGCGACCGCCCAGAAGCCGGACACGCCTTCGAGGCTTTGCCACCTGTCGCCTTCGTTTGCGGACCACGCCGCGCCAGCCGGGCCGGTGACCACCACGTTCGGCCGCGACTGCTCATCATGCGACGAGCGGTCGTCCTCTTCGTCGTCGCCGTGCTCGCGAGCGTACGCCAGACCGAAGACGGTGCCGATGGGCGCGCTCGCCGCGACGATCCAGGTCTTTCCGCCGTCGCTCGATCGGGCGAAGTTGTCGAAAGGCGGCGCAGCGGGATCGAGGTCGCCTCCCCCGACGACCCCGTGGGACGCGTCGCGGAACTCCACGCTGAAGATTCCCGCTGACGGGCTCCCCCGCAATGGGGTGTCATGGGCGACCCAGTGGTCCCCGCCGTCCTTGGTCGCGAGGATCCTGGCGGCCGGCGCGGCACCCCCCGTGCCGATCCAAGCCCGGTTCTCGCCTTGCGTCGCCACGCAGGTGCCGCTGGACGCAAACCCGGCTTCACCGGGCAAGGCAGGGGGCAGGTTGTCGCCGATGTCGCGCCAGGTGTTTCCGTCGGTGGTCCGCCGGGCCGGAAAGCGGCCGTTCACCGAGTCGCTGAAGACGATGCCCCGCTTCGGCGTCCAGAAGGCGAAGCAATCGAAGAACGCGTCCGGGTCCTCGTTCATGAACTGCAACGACCAGGTCGCGCCTCCGTTCACGGTCTTGTAGATGCGCGAGTCGGTGCCGTTTCCGATCGACATGAGATAGGCGACCTTGTCGCTCACTCCTTCGACGTCTCGGAACTGGAGGGCTTCCGCCCCGGGAACCACGCCCGACCGCCAGGTGGTGCCACCGTTCGTGGTGACCGCGTAGGTACCGGACCGGCCACTGACCCAGACGACGCGGGAGCTCACCGGGCTGATCGCGATCAGCCCGTTGGTGGTGCCGCTCGGTTGCGGCGTGAGCGTCGGCGCCTTGGCCGTGTTGGACCGCAGCGCGGAGAGCCTCGACTCCTGCCACGTTTGCGTGGGTGTTTCGTTCGAACAGCCCAGAGTCGCGGCCGCAACCGATGCGGCCGCCACGACGGCGGTTGGCAGATGTCGGCGCATGGGAACCCCTCCGCCGCGCAGCCCACCAAGGGCCGCCGGCAAAGTCAACCAGAAAGGTTCGTCGGAGACGGTCCCGACCAGCTCAGGGCCCCTCGACCCTGACGCGGCCTCGCGCGGAGCGATAAAGAAAAGCGGCATAGCCGACCGCGAGCGAGATCCCGAGCGTCCACCAGATCAACGCGACCCGCAGCCCATGCTGGCCGGTGGCAGCCTGCGCCGCCGTCAGCGAAAACGCCGGCGCGATCGTGGAGGGTAGCAGCAGCGGAAAGAGGCCGGCCGCCGTCGCGGCAAGCGTGCTAGCGAGGAACGCAGCCGAGCAGAGAAAGGCGCTGCGCTCGCGGCCGCGGAAGAGCCAGGCGAACACGCCGGCGAGAGCCGCCGCCGCCAGGACCGGCAGGGGCCAGCTCCAAGGGCGGGCGGCGAGCCCGGTATAGAGCTCGGGCCGCACCTGCCAGGTACAGACGATGCAGCCGAGGCCGATGGCGGCCACCGCGGGCCAGGCCACCCGCGCGGCGGCCAACGCGCGCTCGCGAACCATCCCTTCAGTCTTCCCGGCAAGGTAGAGCGCTCCGTGCGCCGCCAGCGACGCGAAGGCGAAGACGCCGATCAGCACCGTGTACCAGTCCAGCACGCCCGGATTCCGCCCGAGCCGGAACGTGGTGAAGAGCGGCACCGCGAAGAAGCCCGTTTCGTCGATCGGCACGCCGCGGAGAACGTTGCCCAGAGCGGCGCCGAGCACGATCGCCATCACGGCGCTGGCAAAGCCGAGCACGGCGTCCCAGAAGCTGCGCCAGAGCGGATTCTCCAGGTGCGAGCGGAGCTCGATGGAGAGCCCCCGCAGGACGAGGAGCCAGAGCACCATCATCAGAGGCAGGTAGAAGCCCGAGAACCCGACGGCGTACGCGCGCGGGAACGCGAAGACCAGGACGCCGCCGCTCGCGATCAGCCAGACCTCGTTTCCGTCCCAGACCGGGCCGATGGCGGCGAGCACCTCGCGCCGCTCGCGGTCCGTGCGGGCCACGAACAGGTGCAGGATGCCGGCGCCGAAGTCGAACCCGTCCAGGACCACGTAGACGGACAGCATGACGGCGACGACGCCGTACCAGAAGGGGATCACGGTTCCCTCGCCTGGACAGCGGAGCCGGGCGAGCCGGGCGGGATCAAGGGCCTCTCCGGCGAAGCGTGCTCGGGGCCGTGGGCGATCTCCCGCCCGACCAGGAAGAGGAACAGCAGGGACACGACGGAGTAGAGGCCCAGGAAGCCCAGCGTGGTGAAGGCGGTATCGCCGGCTCCGACGCGCGGCGAGGTGCCGTCCGCGGTGCGCATGAGTCCGTAGATGATCCACGGCTGCCGTCCGAGCTCCGCCACCGTCCAGCCGGCCGTGTTCGCGATGTACGGGAAGGGAATGGCGAGCATCAGCGTCCACAAGAGCGGCCGCGAGGAGACAAGCCGGCCGCGCCAGAGCTGCACGGCCGACACCGCCATCAACGCGATGAACAGCGAGCCCAGCCCGACCATGATGTGGTACGCGTAATAGAGGAGCTCGATGTTGTCGGGCCATTCGGAGATGGGGAAGTCGGACAGCCCCTTCACCGTGCTGCCGAACGAACCGTAAGCGAGGAAGCTGAGCGCGGCCGGCACGTGGATCGGGTTCTCCAGCGTGCGGGCGTCCAGGTTCGGTTGGCCGATGATGGCCAGGGGCGCCGCTGGCCCTCCCTCGAACACCGCCTCCATCGCGGCGAGGGCGACCGGCTGGTGCCGCGCCACCAGCTTTCCTTGGCGATCGCCGGTGGGAAAGAGCTGCAGGACGCAGGCGATCAGCCCCAGCGTCACTCCCATCCGCAGGCTCGCCGCCGCGTCCTCCTCGCGGCCGAGCAGCGTCCAGAAGGCCGCGATTCCCGCCACCACGAAAGAGGCGGTCACGACCGAGGCGCACATGTTGTGCGCGTACTGCCACAGAGCCCACTCGTTGAGCACGAAGTCCCAGAAGCTCTGGAGCTGCAGCGCTCCGTCCACCGCCAGGTAGCCGACCGGGTGCTGCATGAAGGCGTTGGTGGCAATGATGAAATATCCGGAGAGCCACGAGCCGAGGAAGAGCGCTGCCGTCGCGGCTAGATGTCCGGCCCTGCCCAGTTTCTTCTCGCCGTAGAGCACGAGGCCGAGGAAGGTGGACTCGAGGAAGAAAGCGAAGGTGCTTTCCATGGTCAGCGTCTGGCCGATGACCCCGCCCGCGTACTGCGAGAAGCGGGCCCAGTTGGTGCCGAACTGGAACTCCATGGGGATGCCCGTCACCACCCCCACGACGAAATTGACGCCCAGCACCTTGGTCCAGAAGCGCGCCGCTGCTCCGGCTTGCGCGTCTCCCCGGAAGGCTCGCAGGCGGAAGAGCAGGACGATGAGGGCGAGGCCCATCGTCAGTTGCGGGAACAAGTAATGGAACGTAATGGTGAAGGCGAACTGGATGCGGTGCCAGAAGAGCGGGTCGCTGACGCCCTGGTGCGAAGTCAGCGCTGCTGCAATCATGGAGTTCGCTCCTGGTGCGGCGGAAGGTCCTCATATCAGGCGGGAGCGCGCCCCCGCCGCTTGGACGATGGTCCCACCCCTACCGCGCACGTGCAACATCTGCCCGATTGGGTTATTCGAACGAGCTGCATTCCAGTCGCGGAGGTTCGCATGCGTTCCACTGCTTCCATCCTCGCGTTGGCGGCGGCCGCCGCCATCGCTTGCGCGCATTCCCAGCCGGAGCCGCCAGCGCCCGCCCTGCAGCCGCAGGCCGCGGCCCCCGCTCCACCGCCCGCTGCTCCGGCGCCCGCGCCGGAACCGCAGCGGCCCCCCAAGGCACCAGACGTGCAGCCTGTCAGCATCTACTTCGAATTCGACAGCGCGGAGCTCTCGCCGGACTCACGCAACACGCTGCAGTCGTTCTTCGACGGCGCGCAGAAGCGTTCCGACACCCGCGTTCGCATCGAGGGGAACTGCGACGAGCGCGGCACGCGCGAGTACAACCTTGCGCTCGGCCAGCGTCGCGCGGATGCGGCCAGGAGCTACCTGGTCCAACTGGGGCTCGAGGGCAGCCGGATCTCGACCGTGAGCTACGGCAACGAGCGTCCGCGGGCCATGGGCCACGATCCCGAATCGTGGCGCGAGAACCGGCGCGATGACCTCGTTCCCACCGCCGAGGCCATCGGCAGGGCCGACTCCCGCTGAGACCGGGCGGGCTGCCGGGAGCGTTCTACTTCCGCACGTCGACGACGGGCGGCGTGTAGTCGGCGGCGGTGAGGGCGATCTCGATGCGCCGGTTCAGGCTCCGGCTGTTGGGCGAGTCGTTGGGAACGAGCGGGCGGTACTCCGAGAACCCCGCTGCGCCGAGCATCGCCGGCGAGACTCCTTTCGTCTGCAGGTATCGCACGACGTTCACCGCGCGCGCCGTCGACAAGTCCCAGTTGTCCGTGTATCCGGATTTGGCGCTATTCGGTACGTCGTCGGTGTAGCCGGCCACCAATACGTTCTTGCCCTGCAAATCCTTGAAGGCGTCCGCCACGGCATCCAAGGCGGCCTTGCCCTCGCGGTTCAGGGAGGACGATCCGGAAGAGAACAGCACCCTGTCCTTGAGCTTGACCGTCATCCTCCCCTTCAGCTCCGAGATCTCCACCTGCCCGCTCTTGATCTGGCCTTCGAGCGAGCTCGCCAGCTGCTGGTACTGCGCGCTCTTCGCTTCCAGCAAGCCCTTTTCCTGCTGGAGCTTGGCGGAGGTGGCGGCGAGCTCGCCGAGCTGCGACTGCAGGGCAGCGCTCTGCGCCTGCAGGTCCGCGACCTTCTTCTCCAGAGCGGCCGCCTTCTGGCTCTCCTCCTGGTAGTTCTTGAGATTTTGCTGCGCGTCGCGCTGCTGAGCGGCGAACTCGTCCTTCGAGATGCCGCATCCGGCGGCAGCGAAGACCAATGACGTCGCAAGCACTTGCTTCAGCATGGGACCTCCGAATCGTGGAGCTGCTTCCTGCTACTACAGCAGCGAGGTGGACCAAGGTCCACTTCCAGCTCCCGCCGCCGGAAAGCGACGATCTGCGGGTCGCAAGACGATCGGGTACGATTGCGCAGCACCATCGTCGGATCACACGGGGCACATGCTGCCGGAGAGTGAAATCCAGATCTCGCGCGCTCGCGCCATCGGTCGCCTCGCGGCCACCGCCGTCCTCGTCGGTGTTGCCTATTACGTCGGCGCCAAGGTGGGTCTCGTCCTTCGGTTCCCCCCGGCCATGTCTTCGGTGGTCTGGCCGCCCAACTCGATCCTCACGGCCACCCTCCTCCTCTCGCCACGGCGGCGTTGGTGGCTTTATCTCCTCGCCGCATTCCCGGCGCATCTCGCCGGCGAGCTGCCGGCCGACTGGCCCATTCCCCTGGTGCTGGTTCTTTTCGCGACCAATTGCAGCGAGGCCCTGCTGGCCGCGGTCTGCGTGCGCTGGTTTACCGACGCCCCGGCGCGGCTCGACACGCTCCGACGGATGGTGGCCTTCATCGCCGGGGCGGCGCTCGTTGCCCCCTTCGTCTCCTCGTTCCTGGATGCCGCGGCCGTCAACGTGCTCCAGGGGGAGCCCTACTGGCTCGTCTGGCGGACCCGCTTTTTCTCCAACGTCCTGACGGAGCTGACGGTGGTGCCGGCAATCCTGACCATGGCATCGGGCGCCCCGGGCTGGCTTCGCCGCGCGTCGCCCCGCCGGCGCGTCGAAGCCGGCCTGCTTGCCGTGTCGCTCCTCGCCGTGGCCTTCGCCTCCTTCGCGGCGAAGGACGGACCGCCCGCGATCAGTCTGAATTCGTCCCATTCGCCTTTGGCGTTCCTGATGCCGTTCCTTCTCTGGGCCGCGGTCCGCTTCGGACCTCCCGGGGCGAGCATGTCGCTGCTGACCACCACTCTGGTCGCCATCTGGGCCGGCACCCAGGGACGAGGCCCGTTCACCAGGCTGCCGGCTGCCGAGAGCGTCTTCGCCCTCCAGATCTTCGTGACCGTCGTCGCCATTCCCCTCATGTGTCTCGCGGCCCTCATCGAGGAGCGCCGGCGGGTCGAGAAAGCGCTCGGGGAGAGGCTGCGCTTCGAGCAATTCCTTGCGCGCTTGTCGGCCGCCTTCGTTCACTTGCCCAGCCACGAGATCGACGCCGCGATCGCGAGCTGGCTGCGGAGCCTGGGTGAGTTCCTCCGGCACGATCGCCTGGTCGTCCTCCGGCTGTCCGCGGGCGGCCGGGGCCTGACGGTCTCACATTCGTGGCTCGCTCCCGGAATCGAGCTCGTGCCGCCGATCATCGTCGCCCGCGACTTGCCCTGGGCGGTCGAGTGGCTGCTCCGGGAAGAGCCTCTGATCTTCTCGCGCCGCCAGGGCTTCAGCCACCACGCGGCGCCTGACGAGGCCGCGCTGCGACATGCTGGCCTCTGCTCGAGCCTCACCATTCCGCTCGTAGCCAGCGGAAGGGTGCTGGGTGGGCTGGCGTTCGATTCGGTCGCCGTCGAGCAGGGCTGGCCGGAGGAGAAGGTGCAACGGCTGCAAGTGGTCGGCGAGGTCTTCGCCAACGCGCTCGCGCGCAAGGAAACCGAGGACGCCCTGCGCGCCAGCGAGCTGATGAAGTCCGCCATCCTCGCCTCTTTGAGCAGCGGCGTCGCCGTCCTGGATCGCGTGGGCCGGGTCATCGCCATCAACGACAGCTGGAGTCGATCCGGCAACGAACACGAGATGACGGCATACGCCGGCGTGGCCTTGGGGGCCGATTATCTCCAGACTTGCGCCGGGGCCGCGCGCGAGTGCAAGGCCCAGTCAGCGGACGTGCTCGCGCAGATCGAGGAAGTGCTCAACGGCGCCAGACGGGGATTTGCCTTCGAATACTCCTGCTCCGCTCCGGGCGGTGAGCGATGGTTCGCGGTCTCGGTGGTGCCGTTGAACCGGCCGGAAGGTGGCGCCGTGGTCTCGCACACCGAGGTGACCGAGCGGAAGCGTGCGGAGGTGCAGGCCGAGCGGAGCCGCCAGGAGTTGGCGCACTTCACGCGCGTGTCCGCGATGGGCGAGCTGACCGCCTCGCTGGCCCACGAGCTGCGGCAGCCGCTCACCGGGATCATGACCAACGCCCAGGCTGCGCGGCGCTTCCTGGAGATCGCGCCGCTGGACGTCGGCGAGCTGCGGAACATCCTGGCCGACATCATCGCGGATGACCGGCGGGCCGCGGACGTGATCCAGCGCCTGCGCGACCTGCTGCGGAAGGGCGAGCGCCGGCTCACCCTTCTCGACCTCAACGACTTGATCCGCGGCGTGAGCAGGCTCCTGAGCAGCGACGCGGTGATCCGCAACGTGGTGGTGGCGCTCGAGCTCGCGCCGGAGCCGGTCATCGTCAACGGCGACCGCGTTCAGCTCGAGCAGGTGGTGCTGAACCTCCTCGTCAATGCCATGGACTCGGTGGCGGAGGCCCCCGGCGGGGACCGGACCATCGTGGTGCGGACGGAGTCCAAAGAGAACGCGGCGGTCCATGTCGCCGTCCAGGACGCCGGGACGGGGCTGCGAGACGGGACCCACGAGCGGGTGTTCGAGCCGTTCTTCACCACCAAGCCCGCCGGGATGGGAATGGGGCTCTCCGTCTCCAAGTCGATCATCGAGGCGCACGGCGGGGCCATCTGGGCCACGAACAACCCGGCGCGCGGGGCCACCTTCCACTTCTCCTTGCCGGAACCGGCGAAGAGGGCGTGATCGAGCACCTGTCTGCCAGGCAAACGGTTCAGTTGTGGCCGATGCCTTTTCCATAGAGGAAGGCCTCGAACATCATCAGGGCGAGGCAGGCCGCGAGCACCCAGCGGAAGCCGCGCCCCGGGACCAGCGTCGGGACGCCGCAAAGCAAGGGAAGATTCACCGCCTGATAGCGGATCAGGGCCTGCAAGGTGCCGGTGGCGATCGGGAGCAGCAGCAGGAACCAGGCCGTGATCCAGGTCCAGGCCGGCGTGCGGCGGATCATCTTCACCGCGACGAACAAGCACGCGATCGCCACCAGGTAGTAGTCCGGATCCTGATCGAAGGCGAAGAACGCCTTCACTGGCCCGAGCAGGCTCAATTCCCTGCGGTGGTGTCCCTGGATGTGCACGAATGCGAGCGCGTCGCCGTACCGCTCACGGCACCAGGCCATGAAGGCGATCATGCCCGAGAGCGCCGCGGCGGCTGCTGCCCAGTTGCGCAATCTGCCGGGGCCGTGCGCGAGCAGCGCGACTGCCGCCGCCACTCCCGGCGGGCGCGTTGCCGATGCAGCGGCGCCGGCGAGCGCGGCCAGCCCGAGCCTCTCCGACTGCAGGGCGACGAGGGCGGCGGCCAGCGCCAGCGCGAACAGCGCCTCCGAGTAGGGATAGGCGAGAAAATGCGCGCCTGGAGAGGCGAGGAAGAGCAACGACGCCCTCCATCCGCCGAGCTTCAGCATGAGCAAGGCAGCGAGCAGCGCGGACAGGTTCGAAACGGCGAACGCCGCCCAGTAGAAGTTGCCCAGCATGCGCTCGAACGCGCGCACCGCGAGTGGATAGAGCGGAAGGAACCCCAGATGGTAGACCGGTGGCTCCGCCCGCGGGGCCGGATATCCCTCCTTCGCCAGCGCCAGATAGAACGGCGCGTCCCAGCGGATCAGCGGCGCCAGGAGCGGCGGCGGAGGCGGGAGCACGTGCAGGTCGGAGCGGCCCGGCATCCAGGCCCATTCCGCCTGCTTCTGCGGGGACATGTACCGCGCTCCGGCATGGGTAGCCGCGATGGCCAGCACGCGCGTGGCCAGGAAGGCGGCAAGGACCATGCCGGCAGGCCGGCTCAGAGCAGCTTCTCCATGATGAAATCGTCCATGAAGTAGCCGCCTCCGATGTCCTTCTTCACGGCCTCGCGGACGACGTACCCGTTGCGGCGGTAGACACGGAGCGCCTTTTCGTTGGACTTGTTCACGCCCAGGATCACGCGGACCAGTCCTCTGCGCCGCGCCACATCCTCCACGTGCCCGAGCGCGAACGAGCCCAGCCCGCGCCCGTGCTCCGCGACGTCGAGATAGAGCTTGTGGAGGCACAGCTCTCCTTCCGGCGTCTCCTCGTATGCGCAGTAGCCCAGCGGCCGATCGCCGTCGAGCAACAGCTCGTAGACGACGCCGCGCGCGACCTCCTCGCGCAGCCGGGCCGCGCCGTACATCCAGGCGAGCATGTACTCGATCTGCGCGGCGGAGAGGATGGAGGGAAAGTGCGCGCGCCAGATGCGTCCGGCCAGCTCGGCAACGGTGGCGAGATCGGCTTCGCTTGCCGCCACGCGCATGCGCGGAGTCGGTTCCATTTCCTGGGAAATGTACCCGGGAAAGCTCAGCGCGGGAACGCGGCCGCGATTCCGCCGTCGACCGGCAGCGTGGCGCCGGTGGTCGGGGTCTGATTGGAGGCGAAGAAGACCACCGCGCGCCCGACGTGCGCGCCGGTGATCTCGGCGTGCAGCAGGTTCCTCTCGCGGTAGAACTCCTGCAGCTTCTCGGGAGCGATGCCGCGCGACCGGGCGCGGTCGGGACCGATCGCGCGCCACAGGCCTGACGGGGTATCGCCTTCCGCGAATACCGCGTCCGCATTGATCATGTTGACCCGGATGCCGATCGGCGCCAGCTCGATCGCGGCCACCTTGCCGAGCTGGTGGCCGGCCGCCTTCGAAGCGCTGTAGGCACCGAAGTCCGCGCCGGGGGCGAACACGTTCTTTGAAGCGTTGATCACGATGTTCCCGCCGGTCCCCTGCGCGCGCATCACGCGGGCGGCGGCGCGGAGCGTCAGGAAATAGCCGCCGAGGTTGACGTCGAGGACTTTCCGGAACTGGCGGGCATCCGTATCCAACAGCGCGCTGACGTGGGCGATGCCGGCGTTCGCGACCACGATGTCCACGCCGCCGAACGTGCGGCAGGCATGATCGAACGCGGCGGCGACGGACTCCTCGTCGGTCACGTCCATCCGGACCGACTCGCAGGAGCTGCCGCCGGCAACCTGCGCCACCTTGCTGCGGGCGCGCTCCAGCGCTTCCGGGTCGATGTCGGTCAAGACCACGTGCGCGCCAGCCTTGGCGAGCTCCACGCACGCCGCCAGTCCGATCGCCCCTGCCGCGCCGGTGACCAGCGCGACCTGCCGCGCCAGCGGCTTCTCGGGCTCCTTGCCCAGTTTGGCCTGCTCGAGGGTCCAGTACTCCACGTCGAAGAGGTCGGAGTCGTCGAGCGGCTCGTAGCGGCCAATCGCCTCCGCGGCGGCCTTGATGCGGAGCGTGTGCTCCGCGATGTCGGCCGCGATGGCGGCGTCCTTGCGGGTCTTGCCGGCGCAGACGATGCCCACGCCGGGCATGAGCAGGACGCGTGGGTCGGGATCGAGCTTG
>WNFT01000888.1_pt1 | contig 25312 bp, 12 predicted proteins | sample 5400191 | NCBI WGS metagenome assembly WNFT01 (sample SAMN13153359, study PRJNA577476) | soil metagenome | isolation source: 80 cm saprolite under Madrone tree | place: USA:California | collected 2016-06-14 | reverse complement strand
GCCGCCACGAAGGTCTTTCGCGCGAGCACCAAGGCCAAGGGCATCTGCGCCATCGGTACTGCCAAGACCAATGTCGGACATCTGGATATTGCGGCGGGAGCAACCGGGCTGATCAAGACGGTGCTGTCTCTGAAGCACCGTCAGTTGCCTCCCACGCTGCACTTTGAGCGGCCGAATCCGAAGCTCGATCTTGAGAACAGCCCGTTCTATGTAAACACCAAGCTCACGGAATGGAAGCGCAGTAATGGGCAGCCTCGGCGTGCCGGCGTCAGCGCATTCGGAGTTGGTGGAACCAATGCCCATGTAATTGTCGAGGAGGCGCCGGTCGTCGAAGAGAGCCAATCTGCCCGTGACCTTCAATTGCTTGTCGTCTCCGCCAAAACCCCCTCGGCGCTGGACCGCGCAGCCTCCAACCTGGCAGAACATCTGAAGAAGCACACCGACCAGAAACTGGCGGATGTCGCCTACACCTTGCAAATAGGCCGCCGGCCGTTTGAGCATCGTAAGTTCGTAGTTGCTCGTGACACCGCCGATGCGATCCAGGCGCTCGAAATGGCGGACGGCAAGAAGAACCATTCTGGAGTGCAGAAAGCGCGGCGCCCGTCAGTTGTATTCATGTTCCCGGGGCAGGGGGCGCAGTACTGCCAGATGGGGGCGCAGCTTTATGCCGCCGAACCCGAGTTCCGAAAGTGGGTCGACGAATGCGCCGACATACTGCAGTCCCTGCTGCCGAAAGATCTCCGCGATGTAATGCATCCAAAGGCTGCGGGTGCGGAGGAGGCGCAACGGCTGCTCACTTCGACCTCCTTTGCGCAGCCGGCTCTATTCACCACGGAATTCGCGCTGGCCAAGCTGTGGATGAGTTGGGGCATCGAACCGGATGCGATGATCGGCCACAGCATCGGCGAGTTTGTCGCCGCATGCCTGGGCGGCGTGTTCTCGCTCACAGACGCTTTACGGTTGGTGGCCACTCGCGGGCAGTTGATGCAGGACTTGCCAGCCGGTTCCATGATGGCAGTCCGCTTGCCGGAGGCAGAACTTCGTTCCAGCCTCTCTCCGGAAGTCTCGATCGCAGCGATTAATAGCCCGGCCTTGTGCGTCGTATCCGGTCCAAGTCAAGCCATCGAGAAACTGGAAAAATCGCTGACCGAACGCGGCGTGATAGCGCGCCGGTTGCACACTTCGCATGCGTTTCACTCCGCCATGATGGATCCGGTCGTCGATCCGTTCACGGAGGTGGTGCAGCAGGTCAGCCTGAAGCCGACTTCGATTCCCTACGTCTCCGGAGTCAGCGGTGAATGGGTGACAGAGGAACAGACGACGAGCCCGCGCTACTGGGCCTCTCACTTGCGCGAGCCGGTAAGGTTCGCTGATAGTCTTGCGAGCCTGTCATCGCTTGAGAACGCAGTCATGCTGGAAGTTGGGCCCGGAACTACGCTCAACACACTGGCTCTACAACATCCGGCAATGAAGTCGGGGCAGATCGTAATTAATTCTTTACCCGATGCTTCGCGCGCTACGAGCGACAGCGAAACCCTGCTAACGGCCTTGGGGCGAGCCTGGGTCGCAGGAGCGCAGCCCAACTGGAAGTCCTTCCATAAAGGCGAGCGCTTGCACCGCGTGGCGCTGCCGACATATCCGTTCGAACGGAAACGGTACTGGATTGGTCCGACCAAGTCCGATGCGGCGACGGTCGCGGCGGGTCCTCGAGCTGACGAGCCGCATGTCTCCGTGGCGGCCGAACCACAGCAATCGATTAATTCCGCAATCTCCAGTCAGCAAAATGCGAGTCAACCCACGGTGCCGTCTGAGGTGAGCATGAGTCGTGCGAATGAACGTCAGGAGCGAGTCCAACAGACCTTGTTGTCGATGTTTCAGGATCTGTCCGGGATCGACGCTGCGGGTCTCGATCCGGCGGCCAGTTTCATGGAACTTGGCTTCGATTCACTGTTCCTGACGCAGGCTACGCAGGAATTGCAGAACAAGTTCGGAGTGAAGATCACGTTCCGTCAACTGCTGGACAAGGAGTCGAGCATACAGGCCCTGGCAGCTTACATTGTCAGCAAATTGCCGCCTGAAGCTGCTCCCGCGCCAGCCGCCACTCCGGTGACGGTAACCACCGCTGCGCCACAAATTGTGTCGCCAGCTCCGGTTCCGGCCGTCTCTGCCCCATCGACAAAATCTGGAACGTCGAGCCAGGAGGTTGCTATGGCGACGCCCCCCACCGGCCTTATCGAGTCCTTAATGAAAGAGCAGCTGCGGACGATGTCGGACCTGATGTCGCGACAACTCGAGGCACTGCGAAGCGGAGGAGCTGGGACAATACAGGCGCCGGCCGTCGCGCAAGTCGAATCCGCATCGCCTGTTGCCGTGCCCGCCGCGACTGTCTCGCAGCCCGATCTAAGACCGGCGGCGCCGCCGGCGGCCGAGATCGCGAAAGAGGAGCCGAAAGCCTTTGGCCCGTTTAAACCGCTGTCGAAAGGACCACAAGGTGGGGTCACTCCGCAGCAGGAACAACACGTTGCCACACTGATCGACCGCTACACGAAGAAGACGGCCGAATCCAAGCGCCTCACGCAGAAATACCGCCGGGTCATGGCCGATCCGCGTGTGGTCTCAGGCTTCCGATCGCAGTGGAAGGAAATGGTCTATCCGATTGTCACCAATCGCTCGGAGGGCTCGAAGCTCTACGACGTGGATGGCAACGAGTACATCGACATCCTGAATGGCTACGGGCCCACGGTATTTGGGCACAAGCCGAAATTTGTGACCGATGCCGTGCAAAATCAGCTTGAGCTCGGCTTCGAGATTGGCCCCATGTCGCCACTGGCGGGCAAGGTGGCCGAGTTGATATCTGAATTCACCGGGATGGAGCGGGTGGCTTTTAGCAACACCGGTTCCGAAGCGGTCCTGTGTGCTATGCGCATCGCCCGCACGGCGACCGGCCGGAACAAGATCGTGATGTTTACCGGGGACTATCACGGGATGTTTGACGAAGTGCTGGTTCGCGGAGTCAACCGCCCGGGTGCGCCTGCGCGCTCAATGCCCATCGCGCCGGGAATTCCGCCGCAGGCGGCCGAGAACATCGTGGTCCTTAACTACGGTACGCCGGCCTCACTCGACTACATCCGAGCACACGCTAGTGAATTCGCAGCCGTGATGGTGGAGCCGGTGCAGAGCCGTCATCCCAACCTGCAGCCACGAGAATTTCTGCATGAACTAAGAAAGATCACCGCCGATTCAGGCGCCGCGCTGATCTTCGACGAAGTCGTGACCGGCTTTCGAACCCATCCCGGCGGCGCCCAAGCAATCTTTGGCATCAAGGCCGACATCGCTACCTATGGCAAGATCATCGGAGGCGGCCTGCCCATCGGCATTCTAGCCGGCAAGCCGCAATTCATGGACACGCTCGATGGCGGCATGTGGCAATACGGTGACGACTCATTCCCCGAGGTTGGAGTTACGTTTTTCGCCGGGACATTTGTGCGACACCCGTTGGCGCTGGCTGCAACATATTCGGTCCTGCAGCACCTGAAAGAGCAAGGTCCGCAGTTGCAAGAGCGACTCAATGAAAAAACCGAGAAGATGGTCGCCCGGCTGAATGCGTTCCTGAAAGAGCGGCAGGTTCCCATCGAAATCCAGAACTTTGCCAGCATCTTCTATTTCAGCTTCCCCACCGAGATGCGCTTTGGCAGCCTCTTTTACTTCCACATGCGTGAGAAGGGCATTCACCTGCAAGAAGGCTTCCCTTGCTTCCTGACGACGGCCCACACCGAAGCGGACATCGACCGCATCGTGGCAGCCTTCCAGGAAAGCATTACGGAAATGCAAGCTGACGGAATGCTGCCCGGAGTTGCCGAGCCATCTGTCTCCGAACTAGACACGAAGAAATCCGAAACCTTGGGGCGATCTGCCGCGGCGACGGTGGTGCTTTCCGACACAGGGAGAGAGGCCCCGGTAACGGAAGAGCAGAGGGAGATATGGCTGTCTGACCAGATTGGAGAGGACGCCTCGTGTTCTTACAACGAGTCCTTCTCGTTGCGCCTAAAGGGTGTGTTGAACGCGACTGCGTTGAAGGAAGGAATTCTCGAGGTAATTCATCGACATGAGGCTCTCCGCGCAACATTCACTGAGGACGGCGAGAGCGTCAAGGTTGCTCTTCGCTTCGGCGGGGAGATTCCAATAGTTGACCTCTCGAGTCTTGCGCCTCCCGAACGAGAACAAGCCTGCGCCAAGATCGTCCGCGATGATTCCCGCACACCATTCGATATTGCACGAGGTCCACTTCTGAGAATCAAGATTCTGCGGCTGGGCCGGGAAGACCACATTGTCTTATTTACGAGCCATCACATCGTCTGCGATGGATGGTCCACCAACGTCATTCTTGATGAACTCGCTCAGCTGTATTCCGCGAAAGTCGAAGGGCGTGCTTCTTCTCTGCCAACCGCAAAGTCGTTCCTGGAATATGCTCGGGAGCAAAGCCGGCAGAAGAATTCTCAGGCGAAGAGAGAGGTCGAGGAGTATTGGCTGAAGCAATTTGAAAAGCCTGCCCCGGTTCTGGAATTGCCGACCGACCGCCCGAGATCGGCCCTGAAGAGTTTTGCCGGAGCAACCTATCGGGCGGTGATCGAGGAGAACGACTACCGCAGCATTAAGAAGGCTGGGGCGCAACGCGGATGCACCTTGTTTGTCACACTCCTGGCTGCTTATGAACTGCTCATGTGCCGGCTTTCCAACCAGGATGATGTCGTGGTTGGAATTCCGGCGGCTGGGCAAGCGCTGCTGGAGGGAGCATCGCTGGTCGGACATTGCGTCAACTTTCTCGCTTTACGCGCGCAGATTAACAAGGAACTCGCATTCGCAGATTTCGCTAAACAAGTGAAGAAAAGCGTTTTGGATGCCTACGAACATCAGAACTACACCTACGGCACATTGGTAAGGAAGCTGGGAATTCCACGAGATCCAAGCCGCCTGCCTCTGATTGAGGTGCAGTTCAATCTCGAGCGCATCGGGTCCGCAATGAAACTGCCAGGTCTGCGAGCGGAGGTCGATCCAAATCCGAAGTCGTTCGTGAATTTCGACCTGTTCTTGAATGTGGTGGAGAGCGATCAGGGATTGACTCTAGATTGCGACTACAACTCGGATCTCTTTGACGAGAGCACGATTGCGCGCTGGATCTCGCATTACAAAACCCTGCTACGAGAATTCGTTGCAGATGGGGGACGCAGCGTAATGCGTGTGCCACTGTTGACCCAGGGCGAGCGTAATCATCTCCTTCATGACTGGAATGCGACGCAGTCGGCTTATCCTGCCGAGATGAAGGTCCATGAGCTCTTTGAAGAGCAGGCAGCTCGAACACCTGACAGCGTGGCGTTAGTGTTCGGCAAACAGCAGATGACCTATCGGGAGCTAAACGAACGAGCCAATCAATTAGCGCACTACCTGCAGGCTTTTGGGGCAAGCCCGGATAAGAAAGTCGGTCTTTTCGTCGAGCGGTCCCTACAGATGATTGTTGGGTTACTGGGCATTCTCAAATCGGGTGCGTGTTATGTGCCGCTCGATCCGTCTCACCCCAAGGCGAGAATCGACTACATTCTTGCCGAAGCAGATAGCCCCATCCTAGTGACACAAAACAGCCTCGCGAAGGGTTTAACCAGTCGAGCTCGGATGGTGTTCCTTGATTCAGACTGGCCGAAGATTGAGTCGCAGCCGACGTCGACACCGAAAGAGCAAGCCTCTCCCAGTAATGTCTCGTATGTGCTATTCACCTCAGGCTCGACCGGTAAACCCAAGGGAGTCGAAGTTACGCACCAATCGCTTGTGAACTTAATCTGCGCAATGCTGAAGCAGCCCGCCATGACTGCCGACGATACAGTACTTGCGGTTACGACCATCTCTTTCGACGTGGCGACAGGCGAGTTGCTGGTACCACTGTCGGTGGGGGCGCGCGTTATCATCGCGAGCGCCGACGACGTGACGGACGGCTCGCGACTGCGCGAGCAGATGGAAAAACACAAAGTTACGGCGATCACAGCTACCCCAGGCACGTTCCGGCTTCTCGGAGAAGCTGGATGGAAGAGTCATCCTGGTTTGAAGATCTGGTCTACGGGCGAGGCATTGCCCCGCGAGTTGGCCAACACACTGCTCGAGGGCGGGTCGGAGCTTTGGGACTTGTATGGTCCCACGGAGACGACGATTTGGTCGGTGGGCTGCCGAATCGAGTCGACTTCCGGTCCGGTTCCGATCGGGCGTCCCGTGGAAAACACACAAGTCTACGTGGTCGACGAATTCGGGGAGCCGGTTCCGATTGGTGTGGCTGGCGAACTCTGGATTGGTGGGGACGGCGTGGCGCGTGGCTATCTGAATGATCCCAAGCTTACTTCAGAGCGCTTCATCCCTGATCCCTTTCGTGAAGGCAATGGTCGTATTTACCGGACCGGCGACTTGGTCCGCTACCGTGCTGATGGCACGATCGAGTACATGGGACGCATGGATCGCCAAGTCAAGGTTCGCGGCTTCCGGATCGAACTGGGTGAAATCGAATCGGTGCTGAATCAAGCGGTTGGTATATGTGAGTCGGCAGTCATCGTCCGTGAAGACGTTCCGGGAGATCGGCGATTGATCGCCTACTACGCGTCGGCTGACGGGCACTTGGCATCCGCTACGGATTTGCGAACGCACTTAGGGCAAACCGTACCCGATTACATGGTTCCGTCTGCCTTCGTGAAAATGGATGCGCTTCCGCGAACTCCTAACGGCAAGTTGGATAAACGAGGCTTACCCACGCCTGACTTGACTGTCGAAAAGTCCAGCAAGAGTACCAAACCCCGGAATGCCGAAGAACAGAGGATGTCGGACATCTGGGCCGAAGTGCTGCGATTGAAGACCGTCGGAATCGACGACAACCTGTTTGAACTCGGCGCGGATTCGCTGCACGTTTTTCAGATTGTAGCCAGAGCAAACAAAGCCGGAATGAAAGTAACGCCGAAACTTGTTTTACAGCAACGAACCATCCGCGCCATCCTCGAACAGGCGAAGGAGCCGGCAGGGAATGGCAACGGCAATGGCAACGGTGCGGCACCGGTTGCTTCGTCCACCATCGTGCCCGTTTCGCGAGAGAAGTATCGCGTCACCAAGACTTAGGGAATGACGCCAGCTAATTCTCAACTCACCGCGGAAGCCCGCAAGCACCCGGACATCTCAGCCGAGGCTGTAGCCGGCGTGTTTTCGGGTGATGTGTTTGCGATGCCTGCTTCTCCCGCGCAGGAGAGATTTTGGGCCTTTGAACATGCGTATCCTGGCACACGAGTGTGGAACGTCGCCTGCCGCTGGTCCTTGCGAGGGCCGCTCAATGTGGAACTGCTTCGTCAAGCCCTCAATGCAGTATGTGTGCGCCATGAGGCCTTGCGGACATGTTTCGAATTGCAGGCCGGCGAACTCATGCAGAAGGCTGCCTCGGAACTCGAGCTCGTCCTGCCTGTTCACGATCTGCGGGATTTGCCTGAAGACGAAAAAGAGACAGAGTCGGAACAAATTACCGTCGCTGAGGCCACGCGTCCGTTTTCACTCACTGGCGGTCCACTCCTCCGTACCCGGCTTACAAGGTTGGAGGACGAACACTATGTCTTGCTGGTGACCGTTCATCACGCCATTTGCGACGGCTGGTCGGTTGGCATCATCAGCCGCGATTTGGGCGCCTACTACCAGGCCTTTCTGACTCACACTCCCGCTAATCTCACCGACCTTCCAATTCAGTTTGCAGACTACGTGGTTTGGCAAAAGGAGGCTTTCGAGAAAGGCTCTTTCCAGGCCCAGACGGCCTTTTGGAAGAAACAGCTTCGAAGTTTGCGGCCCCTGGCGATCGCTGGGGATTTGCCGCAAATCCCGGAGCCCACATGGGGCGGGAAAATCGTCTCTGGACTTTTGCCCAGGGCAATGACGGATGCCCTGGCACAAGTCAGTCAGCGCAACGGAACGACCATGTTCAGCACCGCGCTGAGCGCGTTATGCGTTTTGATGAACGGGCTATCGGGCAGGGAAGACATTGCGATCGGTACCCAGGTTGCGGGGCGCAATCGCGTTGAGGTAGAGAATGCGATTGGCATATTTAATAACGGTTTGGTTCTGAGGACGCGCGTGCCGCGGTCGAGCAAGTTCTCTGAGGTGTTGGCAAGTGTGAGTGACACCGTCATTCAGGCGACTGCCAACCAGGATCTTGCGCATGAGCGTGTGCTTCAGGCATTGGGGAACGACGACATCGGAAGAGACCGTCTTCACTACGTGAATTTCATTTACCAGCGGTCGTTCATCGAAAACATCAAGTTCGCAGACATTCAGTTGACCGACCTGCCGTCGCGCACTCCGGGCGCACCGTACGATCTTAATTTCTTCATGGTTGAGCGTCCCGAGGGTTGGCGCTTGTCTCTGGAATTCAATACCGATCTTTATTCGGCGACGACCGCCGAGCGCGTTCTCGGGCATTTTCGTCAGTTGCTGCAAGAAGTGATCGCGGACCCAGAGCAGCCAGTCAGCCAATTCCAAACGATACGCTCAATCCAACCAGCTCCTTTTGCTGCGGATCAGAGATATTCCAAGTCAAAGCCATCCATCCCCAGATCAGCCTCTTCTTCGCGGCCCAAAGTCGACACGATCGTGCCAGCCTCTTTGGCACAGCAAAGGTTCTGGCTATTGGAGCAGTTGGGCCAGGGTAGCGGTGCTTTCAATATCCCAATTCGCTGGCTCCTCAAAGGGCAGATCAAGCCCGAACTGATGGAGCAGGCATTCAACGAGTTGATGCGACGACACGATATCTTGCGGACCACCTTGATTCAGGTAGAAGGTCAACCCATGCAGCGCATTGCCCCTTCCCTGAACATCAAGGTGCCGGTGACGGATCTGACCGGCTTGCCGGAAGACAAACGAGGCCTGGAAGCAGATCGGCTCTGTCGAGAACACGGTGAGCGGCCCTTCGAATTGTCCGCGCTTCCGCTGCTGCGCGCCGCTCTCATTCGTACCGAGGAACAGGAATGCATTCTTCACGTCACAGCCCACCATATCGTCGCCGACGGGTGGGCGGTCGGTTTATTGGCAAAAGAGATTGGCGACATCTATGACGCATACGTGCGGGGATTGTCATCTTCGTTGCCTGATCCTGAGATGCAGTACGCCGATTATGCTGCATGGCAGCGAGAGTTACTGCAGAGCGATGGCATCAAGACTCAGAACCAGTACTGGCTGGACAAGTTCCGCAATCATACGCCGTTTGAGGTGATGCCCGACAAGCCCCGCCCCGCTTCGCAGACCACCAATGGAGACGTGGTTTCGATTCAATTGCCTCGCCGTATTACCGACGCAGTTCAGGAAGTGAGTCGCAAAAACAGCAATACGTTTTTCATTACCGCCTGCGCCGCTTTCCTGACTCTTCTCTATCGTTATACCGGGCAAGAAGACATCACCATCGGCACTCAGTTTTCGGGGAGAAATCAGGTCGAGCACGAGCAGATCATCGGGCTCTTCCTCAATACGCTTCCGCTGCGGAATGACCTGTCCGGAAATCCGGCTTTTCCACAGCTTCTCGAGCGGGTGCAAGAGGTCGTCCTACAGGCGTTGGCTCACCAGGACACACCATTCGAGCACTTGGTGGAAATAATCAATCCCAAGCGCGATTTGAGCCGCAACCCATTGTTCCAGGTTAACTTCATGCTACAACGATCGCTGGTGACGAGCCGCGATTACGATACATTCTCGCTGCTTGACGTTCCCTCGCGACCAGCTGGCGCTATGTACGATCTGAATTGCCTGATGGTGGAGCGGCCTGATGGGTGGCGGGCGTCAATCCAGTTCAACACGGATTTGTTCGAAGCTCAGACAGCCACGCGCTTGCTCCATCACTTTGAGGGGCTTTTGGGCGAGATTGGAAAGAATGCGGAGCGGCGCATTTCAGAATTCCCGTTTCTAACAGATGAGGAGAACACACTGCTGGAGCGGTGGAACGACACGGCCGAATCGCAACCGGTACAGAAAAGTGTGCATGCGCTTTTCGAAGTTCAGGCTGACCGAATGCCGAAGGCCGTCGCGGTGGTCTCCGGCAGGGAAGAATGCACATACTTCGAATTAGAGCGACGAGCGAATCAGCTGGCCCATTATCTCCTTGGTCTGGGAATTCAGCCCGGTGATCGAGTCGGGATTTGCGTGGAGCGGTCGGTCAGTATGATGGTCGGCCTGCTGGGCATTCTTAAAGCCGGTGCGAATTATATTCCTCTGGACCCGGCCTACCCTGCCGCCAGGCTATCGCAGATGATGGAAGATTCACAGGCGCCCGCGCTGATTACTCAGGAGAGGTTGCGCACCACGATTCCCCCGAACAACGCTCGCGTCGTTTGCCTTGATTCAGAGTCCAGCAGGATTTCGCGAGAGTCGACCGAGCGACCACGCGTCGAGATTTCAGGTGAGCACCTTGCTTACCTGATCTACACCTCAGGGTCTACGGGAACGCCAAAGGGTGTACAAGTACCTCACCGCGCGGTCGTGAACTTGCTCTCTTCGATGCGACGTGTACCCGGTATTGAGCGTGAGGACATACTGGTTGCTGTCACCACATTGTCGTTCGACATCGCCGCGCTCGAATTGTTCCTGCCCCTCACGGTCGGAGCGCGTCTGGTCATTGCGACCCGAGAACAAGCCGTCGATGGTTCAGAACTGCTTGATGTCCTGAGACGTTCCCGAGCCACCATCATGCAGGCGACTCCGACCACCTGGCAGATGCTGCTCGAGGTCGGCTGGGGAGGGAACCCGCGGGTCAAGATGCTCTGTGGAGGCGAGGCGCTGCCCCGGGGGTTAGCCAATCAGCTTCTCACAGTCGGCGGCGAATTGTGGAATATGTATGGTCCTACCGAGACAACGATCTGGTCTTCCGTCGGACAAGTGAGTCGGGGTACAGGTACTGTGCCGATTGGGCCACCGATTGCCAATACACAATTCCATGTTTTAGATGCCAATCTTCAACAGGTGCCGATAGGTGCACCCGGTGAACTCCATATCGGAGGTACTGGGGTCGCGCATGGCTACCTCAATCGGCCGGAATTGAATCGCGAGAAGTTTGTTCCCGATTCTATTAGTGGACAAAAAGGATCCCGATTGTACCGGACCGGGGATCTTATGCGCTGGAAGAAGAACGGCGAACTTGAATTTCTGGGACGCACCGACCACCAAGTCAAAATCCGTGGCTTCCGCATCGAGACAGGCGAGATCGAAGCGACCATCGTAAGGCACCCTGGTGTGAAGGAAGCGGCGGTCGTCGCGCGGGAAGATGGAGGCAGAAGTAAGTGCCTGGTCGCGTACGTTGTGGCAAGCGGATTGGGAGCTGGACAAGTTCTCGCTGTTCCGCAGGATCTTCGCGCGGAATTGCAAAAACAACTGCCTGAATACATGCAACCTTCAGCGTTTGTCTGCCTGGATGCCCTACCGAGAACCCCCAACGGCAAGGTAGACCGGAGTGCGCTACCCGCACTGGATCTGACGGAAATAGCAAAGGCCAGCTATGTCGCCCCAGCAAATGAAACCGAGCAGCGTGTACTCGCGATCTGGGAGAAGGTTCTGGGGATTTCCACAATCAGCACTACCGAGAACTTTTTCGACGTCGGTGGTCATTCACTGTTAGCGACCCAGCTGTTAGCGCGAATCGACCAGTCATTTGCAAAGAAGATCCCGTTGGCCGCGTTGTTCCAATCACCGACAATTCAGCAAATGTCGGGTTTGTTGACTGGGAAGGCGGGTTCTCAGCCTATCCCCGGCGTTGCAACGATCCAGCCAAGGGGTTCAAGAACGCCAATCTTCTGTCTGCACGGCGTGCCGAGCATGCGCAACCTAGCACTGGAATTGGGGTTGGATCAGCCTTTCTTCTCAGTCAACATACCCAACCCTGCCGAACTGACGCCGCCCTACAGCGTGGAAAAACTCGCCGCTCTTCACATCAAGACAATTCGAAAGGTGCAGCCCGAAGGCCCCTACTTCCTCGTTGGCTGGTGCCGCGAAGGTCTCCTGGCCTACGAAGTGGCCCAGCAACTTCGGGCGCAACGGGAACGCGTTGATCTGGTGGCGATGTTCGACACATGGATTCCAAGGTACCTGTCGCGGTTTTCAAACGGCGAAGCTCGTCGTGCCCGCCGATCATTTGAAATAGCGAGAGTTGGACTGCACGCACAGAAGCTGCAGCAGATGGGTCTCAGGGAAGTGGCGGGCTACCTTTGGGAGCAGCTCAGCCAGGTTCTCGGTGACCGATTTCGCCATTTCAGATGGTGGGCTCAGTATCGTCTCGAAACCGGAGTGGGATCTGCGGTCGCGGGCAGGCAGCGGTCACAGGATGAGATATTGCTGCTGGCGGTGGCGAGCTATCGGCCCAAAGCATATGGCGGACCCGTCATTCTGTTCCGCTCTGACAAGTATCGCACTTGGAAATATTGGGATCGGGCTCTCGGCTGGAGCCACCTGTTATCCGGCTTGACGGTGCATGAAGTGCCGGGGATCCACGACAGCATGCTAACCGGCCCGCAGCTCCCTTCGATTGCACGAGCCATCACGTCTATCATGGACGAGCCCATGCATGAACCTAGACTAGTTGAAGAGTTAGTTTAAGGTCCGATTGCGAGGCCATGAGAATCCTAGAGATTTTAATTGTCCTCTTTGACATCCCTATTCTGGTCTTTGGCATCGCGAATCGTCATTGGCCGGTTTGGATGAATGGCTCCTTAGTTCTGGCCCTGGCCGCCTTTCTGGTGCACGCGGTGCTTGAGGGCGTCCGATGGCAGATGATACCTGCCTACCTGGTATGCGGTGGCCTCGGGATCTACTGCCTTACGGACCTGAGCAATCGCAATCATCTGAATCTGGCGGCGAGCATTCTGGCGATGACCTTGCTGTCGAGTTCCGCTGTACTGGCGATCATGCTTCCCGTGTTCTCCCTCCCAGCCCCAGACGGGTCCTACGCGATAGGCACCGTCACTAGACGATGGACCCGGAATGCAGTGGAAGCCTCGGGCCAGCCTTCGAGCCGGATACTGACAGTTCAGTTCTGGTATCCGACGGAAGTGCGGAAGGGGAAGCGGTCGCTCTATCGAACCGAAGACGCGGAAGGACTGAAGTCACACCTGTGGTTGGTTGAGACGCACTCCCTCGTTGGCGTGCCAATATCGGCCAAGAAGTTCCCGGTTGTTCTGTATTCCCCAGGATGGCAAGGTCATCTCACTCAGAACACGGTTCAGTTAGAGATGCTGGCCAGCCACGGATATGTCGTGCTCTCGATAATGCATCCTCCCGACAACCATGTCCCGGTAACTTTCGATCCTTCACTCGATGCCAATCTGCGGGAGTACTCGGTTGAGGTGAGGCGGCGCGCGGACGACGTAGTTTTTCTGGCAAATGAAATCCAAAAACTGAACCGAAACGATCGGGAAAGCCTGTTTACCGGCCATCTAGATATGTCCCGTCTAGGAATTATGGGCTTCTCGTTCGGCGGGGCAGTGGCGGCTGAGACCTGTTGGCTCGATGTAAGGTTCAAAGCGGGCATTAACATGGATGGAATGCTCTTCGGTGAAGCCGCTGACGCTGGGGTGCAGCAGCCATTCTTTTTTATGAGTGATGACACACCGGCGCCCTCAGAAGCAGCTACGCGATCTGCGGATTCTAGAATGCAGACCTATCTCCGTGCGTTGGACACCGACGCCAAGCGAATCGAAAACTCGCTGGCACATCATGGTGGTTACTACTTCACCATTCGAGGCCAAGGTCACAGCAATTTCTCCGATCAGCCGCTGTACTCCCCGTTTCGGCGTATCACAGGAGCAGGATCGGTGGATGCGAAGAGGTCCAGCCGCATTTTGAACGAATACATATTGGCCTTCTTCGAGCAATACTTGAACGGGAGGCCTCAGTCTTTTCTGAGCCGCCAGCCCAGCGATTACCCGGAGGTCGTGTTTCGTCACGAGCCCGCCCCGAGCTCGGCTTCAGAGGAACAAGGTTCCGGCAGTCTCAGTCCACTTTTACGGCTTCATCCTTGAAGCAGTTCGTTCAATCGCAGGAACCAGGGTTTTTCCACGGACAATAAGGAGCAGTGGTGGCTTTATGAATTCTTACGTCTGCATAGCACCCGATGTAAAGCTTGGACGCGATGTGAAGTTGTCCAATTTCATCAACCTCTACGGATGTGAAGTCGGGGATGAGTCGAAAATCGGTGCGTTCGTAGAGATCCAGAAAAACGCCAAAGTCGGCAATCGCTGCAAGATCTCCAGTCACACTCTCATCTGCGAAGGTGTCACCATCGAGGACAACGTTTTTATCGGTCATGGTGTGACTTTCATCAATGACACCTATCCTCGTGCGACGACGTCTGAAGGCGAGCTCCAGACCGAGCAGGACTGGCACGTGGAAAAGACGGTGGTGAAACAGGGCGCGTCCGTCGGCTCCGGTGCGACGATTCTCGCCAATGTCGTGATTGGGGAGAACGCCATCATCGGTGCGGGCAGCATGGTGACGAAGGATGTGCCGGCGAACGCAATCGTGGCGGGCAATCCGGCGAGATTTCTCCGGTCCATCGAGACCGAGATAAGGATGGCAGAGTGACGACAAACAGCAATATTCCGTTTCTTGATCTTGTCAGCCAGCACCTGCAGCTGGAAGAGGAATTCGTGTCGGTGTTCCGTTCGGCTCTAACAACTGCTGGCTTCATTGGCGGGCCAGTCGTAGAGGGGTTCGAGCGCGAATTCGCGCGCTTTTGTGACGTGCAGCATTGTGTTGGCGTAGCCAGTGGCACGGACGCGGTGCGATTCGCCCTGATGGCTGCGGGCATCGGTGCTGGCGACACAGTGATCACCGTGCCGAACACCTTTATCGCCACAACTGAAGCCATTTCGCAGGCGGGGGCGCTACCGGACTTCGTTGATATCGACGAGCGCACTTACAACATGGATCCGGCCAGGTTGGAGAGCTATCTGGAGCGGGAATGCAAGCCAGATTCGCAGAGCGGAAGACTCGTCAACCGCCGTAGCGGCAAAGTCGTTAAGGCGGTGATTCCAGTTCACCTCTATGGGCAGATGGCCGACATGGACCCGATTGTGGAATTGGCCAGGAAATACAACCTCTGCGTGATCGAGGATGCTTGCCAGGCACATGGAGCCGAGTACTTCTCCAGGAAGCAGAATCGCTGGATGAAAGCCGGATCTATAGGCCATGCGGCCGCATTCAGTTTTTATCCGGGGAAGAATCTCGGGGCCTGCGGAGAGGCTGGAGCCGTAACCACTAACGATGAGAGGCTGGCCAAGGGCGTACGCGTGCTGCGAGATCACGGCCAGCTCAAGAAGTACTACCACGAAGTAGAGGGTTACAACGGGCGGCTGGATGCCATCCAAGCCGGGATTCTCCGGACCAAGCTCCCGCATTTGGGCGAGTGGAATGAAAAGCGGCGCACCAATGCCTCGCGCTATCGTGATCTGCTTGCGACGCAGGTAGATGGCATGGTTATGCCATACGAGCCACCCTGCACGCGGCCGGTCTACCACCTGTTTGTAATAAGAACCCGTGACAGAGAGGAACTCAAAAACAATCTGGCCAATGCAGGCATCGGAACCGGGATCCATTATCCCATTCCGCTTCACCTGCAGAATGCCTATCGGGCTCTCGGTTTTAAGAAGGGTGACTTTCCGGTTACCGAAAGAGTGGCGGCGGAAATCCTCTCCTTGCCGATGTTCCCGGAGCTTACCCTCGACCAACAAATTCGAGTCGTCGAGAAAATTGCCGAAAACATGGCTCGCCCAAGCGCGAGCGAGTGCTTGGTGGGGGAAGGTCGGGAAGGTTCGGTCGCGTAGGCACGAACAAAACATTTTGAAGAGACGGACTTCAGTGATGAAAACGGTAGAGGCAGAGAAGCAGACCCCACGGTCCACGAAGACAGTGTGGATCGACTTGGAGAACTCTCCGCACGTGCCGTTCTTCAGGCCGATCATCCGGGAACTCGAGAAGCGTGGCTACACAGTAACGGTTACCGCACGAGACTGTTTTCAAGTGTGTGAACTAGCCGATGCTGCTCACCTGCAATACAAGCTTGTCGGACATCACTACGGCAAAAACACTTGGGCAAAATTCGCTGGTTTGATCATTCGAGTTCTGCAGATGCTACCCACCGTGCTGCGCGAGAAACCAGACCTATCCGTCTCACACGGCTCGCGGTCGTTGTTCCTGCTTTCGACCATCCTGCGCATTCCGACGATCACGATCATGGACTACGAGCATGCTAAATGGGTCGGGTTCGCCCATTTGTCCTGGGTGGTGGCCCCGGAAGTCATTCCGGAAGAAGCTTTTCTGGCCGTCGGCGTGGAAAAGGATCACATCCTGCGATACCCGGGCATCAAGGAAGATGTTTACACTCCTTTCTTCCGGCCGAGTCTTGCGTTCAAGTCCAGCCTTGGGTTAAACGGAAATTGCGTAATCGTTACCGTCCGACCCCCGGCCACCGAAGCCCACTACCACAATCCGGAAAGCGAAGTACTCCTGGCGGAAGTCATGGAGTTCTTGAGCCAACATCCCAATGTCAAGACGGTGATGGTACCGCGCACCCCAAATCAGGAACACAACCTGCGCCAGGCCTGGCCAGCAATGTTTGCTGACGGGCGAGCCATAATTCCGAAACACGTGGTGGACGGCCTCGATCTGATCTGGTCTTCGGACTTGGTGATCAGCGGCGGAGGCACTATGAACCGCGAAGCTGCCGCCTTGGGAGTGCCGGTCTATAGCATCTTCCGGGGTAAACTCGGTGCGGTCGATAGATATCTCGCGGACACCGGACGTCTGGTTCTCTTGCAAAGCATTGAAGACATCCACCAAAAACTCAAGATCGTTCCCCGCGACCAGGACGCTGAGATCCCCATCGCTGGCAGAAACGCATTGCAGAAGGTAGTCGACCATATCGTCTCCGTCCTAGAATCCAAATGATAGAGATCCAAGCCATCATGCCTGAAAACGCCGGCTCCATTGGAACCGCAGCCGTGAATCTGACCGAGCTCATGAGTCTGGCCGCGCGAGGCTTGCCGCAAATGCTGGACCCGCAAAGTCGTCTTTTCTGCTACAAGCTCAAGAAAACTCCGAATGGACTGGAGCGCGAAGAGATCTCCCATCGCTACACCATGATGACCCTGCTCGGACTTCATCGCTTGGAAGCCGCGGGCCATCGGTCGCCCGTAGACATCCAGTCTGTGCTGGAAGCGTTGCTGCGAGACACTGATTGGATCACGGGAGCCGGCGATCTCGGTCTGCTGCTCTGGACCTGCGCCGAGGTTGCACCCGACCGCCTCCCGGAAGTCTGCGACCGAACGCACCCGGCGGGCGCGCTCAGACGATTCGCCGATGCGCGCCAGGGTTACACGATGGAAGTGGCATGGTTCCTGGCGGGGGTCGCGCATTGCCTTATGGTTGCACCCGACTACTTCCCGGACTTGGCCCAGGACGGCTTGGAGGCGTTTCAGTTGCTCAAGCAGAATTGCGGCGCGGGCGGCATCTTCGGGCACCTCGCTAAAGAGAGATCAATAGCCGGCCGCCTGCGAGGCCGCATCGGCAGCTTTGCCGACCAGGTGTATCCGATCTGTGCACTTTCCCACTTTGCGAAAGCATATCACCAGGATGAAGCCTGGAAAATGGCCCTGCGCACTGCGCAAACCATCTGCCGCCACCAGGGGCCTTTGGGACAGTGGTGGTGGCACTACGATTCCTCCACCGGCGACAGGGTGGGTCGCTATGCTGTGTACTCTGTGCATCAGCATGCCATGGGGCCGATGGCGCTGTTCGCGATCGGGGAGGCGGCCGGCGTGGACTTCAGCCAACCGATCAGCAAGGGATTGTCCTGGCTCAGCGGGCACAACGAGCTACGAATGAATTTTCTGGACGAATCCCAGCCGGTGATCTGGCGAAGCATCTATCTCGGTCGGAACCGGGCCTACTATGACACAGCTCTAAGCCTTCTTGGCGTCAGAACCGATCGCAATCACTCCACGCACTTGAAGATTCGATACGAATGCCGTCCCTACGAACTAGGCTGGCTCCTCTACGCATTCGCTGGCCGCGAGGGCAGCTTGCTCGGGTGATTCACTCCACGAAAGCCTCAGAAGAATAACCAATAGTTACGAGCCGGAGAGATGAAACAGGAACTCGCTAGATTTGGCGGTGGGCTTGCTGCAACAGCGCTCAACCCATACGCCATGTTGGTTGTTCTGATAGCTTGCCTGCTGATTCTCTTGTTGCCGCGTAAGTATGTGGTTATTCCCCTGCTCATACCCTCTTTTCTTCTTCCTTTGGGCCAGGTGATTGTAGTTGGCAGTCTGCATTTCACGATGTTTCGAATTCTCATCATCGTCGCCCTCATTCGGCTAGTGTGGCGAGAATTGCCGTTACTCGGCCACCGGTTCCGAATGAACGCCATTGATAAGGCTTTCGTGCTGTGGATCTTTTCCAGTGTCGTGGCATTCACCTTGTTGTGGGGAGAGTGGGGCGCGTTCGTCCAGAGAATGGGAACCCTGCTTAACGCACTGGGCATCTATTTCGTTTTGCGATTCGTGTGCCGGGATCTCAAAGATGTAGACCGCACCACCAAAGTCTTTGCCGTGGTGTGCGCTGTTGCAGCGGCGTGCATGCTATACGAACGGTCGACGGGAAGAAATCTCTTCCACGTTTTCGGAGGAGTGCCGGAGTTCACCGGCATACGGGAAGGCCAGTTGCGCGCGCAAGGGCCATTTGCGCACCCGATCCTCGCCGGGACCTTTGGAGCAACGCTCGTGCCTCTCTTCATTGGGCTCTGGTGGCAAAATACAAAGTCGAGAACGCTGGCCGTGGTTGGCACCGTCTCGGCTACCGTCATCGCGATTACAGCAGCGTCGAGCACCGCGCTGGTTGCCTATGCGGCTGGAGTCGGGGCACTGCTTTTCTGGCCGCTTCGCAAATGGATGCGCTGGTTTCGCTGGGGAGTGGTGGTTACCTTGATTGGTCTGCATATCGCCATGAAGGCGCCGGTTTGGTCGTTGATCGGGCGCTTTGATGTGGTGGGCGGATCCTCTGGTTACCACCGCTATTTCCTGGTGGATCAGTTTATCCGGCGCTTTGGGGAATGGTGGCTGGTTGGCATCAAGAGCACCAACGGCTGGGGATGGGACATGTGGGACACTTCCAACCAGTACGTGGAAACCGGGGTTACCGGGGGTGTGGTCACCCTGATCTTTTTCTTTGCCGTCATCGTTTACTGCTTCAAGGCTCTGGGCAAGGCAAGGAAGACAGCGCGGGGCAATCCTGGAGCACAGCACCGTCTGTGGTGTCTCGGGTCAACTTTCTTCGCCAATCTTGTCGGCTTCTTCGGCATCACCTATTTTGATCAAACCTCCCTGTACTGGTACGCGCTGATCGCCATGATTTCCGCAGTCACCGTTGCCACCCTTGCGATGTCTTCTGAAAAGGCCGCTTCGGCAGCGGTTCCGGTGCCGGACTACAATGGCCTGGCGCTAAATGCCCAGCCTGCCGGGACACGTGACTGGCCAGGAGTGTCCGCAGGAAGTTTCACCGGAAACTAACCGAGGTCTGGGTTCCCCTCGCTCCGGCAGTCAGACGTCAATTCACCAAATTCCATGGTTGAGATATCCATCGTGATCGTCACCTGGAACGGCAAGGTGATAGTAGCGGAGTGTTTGGAATCGCTTGACCATTACCGCGACGATCCCTCCGTGCAAGTCATTGTAGCGGACAATGCCTCGACCGACGGCACCCCGGAGATGATCCGCCGGCAATATCCGCACGTCACCCTGATTCAAAACGATAGCAATCTGGGATTCTCCAAAGCCAACAATATCGGCATCAAGCTGTGCACCGGACGATACATCGCCTTGATCAACTCGGATGTGAGGGTTCCGGACGGCTGCCTGGAAAAGATGATGGACTACATGCAGGCACATCCCGACATCGGTATGGTGGGTCCCAAGATGATCCTTCCGGACGGCGGCGTGGGCGATTCCTGCATGCGCTTCCCGACGCCGATGAACTGGTTTTGCCGGGCCCTGGCGCTGGATACTCTATTCCACCGTTGGGGTCTGTTCGGCGGATTCCTGATGAAGGACTTTCGCTATGACCGGGTTCAAAATGTGGACGTCCTCACCGGCTGGTTCTGGCTCGTTCGCAGTGAGGCCGTTCGCCAGGTCGGAGTGCTGGACGAACGCTTTTTCTTTTACGGTGAGGACATCGACTGGAGCAAGCGCTTCCACGACGCTGGTTGGAGGGTGGTTTTCTACCCCGAAGCGGAAGCTATCCACAACTGTGCAGCCAGTTCTTCCAGAGCGCCGACTCGCTTCTACATTGAAATGAATAGGGCCAACCTGCAATACTTTGAACGACATCACGGTCGCCTGGCGCAACTCGTCTTCTTGCTCTCCACCGGGATTCACGAAGTGATTCGCCTCCTCGGCTACGAGCTGGCCTACCTTCTCCGCATCGGCCTTCCCTCAGAGGCGCAATTCAAGGTCAAACGCAGTGCGGCCTGCCTGCGTTGGCTCATGGGATTGAAACCGGCGAGATAATGGGGTCGCGCTCAGAAGAACGTCACGATGTACCCCTAAGCGTATAGAATAAAACGGTTTAACGGGCGCTGTAGTTCTTAGACCCTGTCGAGTACAGCTATTCCGGTTGGACTGCAGCCAGTCTGAACTAGGACATGCCCTAGTGGGACTTGGCAAATGAGCGCGGTTTGAAGCAGCATGTAACTTATGCGGAAATTGATCATTCCCCTCGCATTCGTCGTATGCCTCGCGACGGTAACTTGCCAGGCATCCAATTGGTACGTTCGTCAATCCTGCTCGAGCAACGGCGACGGGACCGCGTCGTCGTGTGCTGCATCACCCGGCGCCCCGGGCTCCTGGAAGGGATTCTCCAACATTAACTGGGCTTCCATCAAACCTGCTGACACGCTCTACCTCGTGAGCAGCGAGACCTATGTTTCTCCGCTGAATATCGGGAAATCTGGGACGTCGGGCAGTCCGATCACAATCACGGTCAGTGGTGGCGGGACAGCCACGATCGATGTTGGGAATGGCACGGCTCCGGCCATCAACATAAATGGAAATTCGTATGTCAGTGTGGATGGCGCATACGGAAATGCCGTTGGCGGAAATACGGTGTATGGTATTAAGGTCATTAATATCGGCGCGAGTAGCTACTGTGGCTACGAGTATAACAGTGGCCATCATTATAGATTTCTACACATCGACTGCTCGGGTTCAACTCCAGGATCGGCACAGCCGGATGACAACCGCGGCGGCTTTCTCTTGAAAGCAACTGGTAACGGTGGCGTGGAAGTCGCCTTCAACTGGGTCCACGGTCCGGCTTTCCCTCAGTACAGCAATAAAAAATGGGGAGCGACCGGTGTAACTCTCTGGGCCAGCACGGGAACGAGCAATTTTAATGACAGCCTTGTTCACGACAACAGGGTCGATCAGTTGTATAACGACGGCATTCGCTGCGGCTCGAATTGCAGCGTGTATAACAACGAAGTCTCTCATATTGACGGTTCAGGACACAGCGATTCCCTATTAATTCAGTCCGGCAGTTATTCAGCAGTTTTTAACAACTACGTCCATGACTCTGGTGACCAGAATATTTATCTGGACAACCTTTATGACTCCACATGCGCCCACATTCGCGTGTATAACAATGTAGTCGCCTCAGCCCCAGGATTTGGCGTCGTCATTGACCCCGAAGGTGCAGCCGGGCAAGGTACGGCTGCTTCCGGCTGCACTACCGGATCGAGCGCGGCTTGGAACGATGTGCTTATTCTGAACAATACTTTCGCCCAAACTAGCGCGGCATCCATACGCTGGAGCCAGCGCGGGACAGTTACAAACCTGGTTTTCAAGAACAACATCTTTGGGAACATTTCAGACGGTGGCTACCAAAACGTTGACCTGGGTGCTGCCAATACTTTTGCCGACGCGAATGCGTGGGATTACAATGTGTACGCGACGACTTCACCGAGTTACCCGACTATCGCTGCGTGGAAGGCAAGCATGACGCTTTCCCAGATGCGCGCACAATCTCCGTCACGCGAAACAAATGGAAAAACCGGCAATTCATCTTATGTGAATGCCGGGGCAAACGACTTTCATCTTTCTGCCTCCGATACGGTCGCCACGGGGGCGGGACTGAATCTCGCGTCTACCTACGCATTTCTCGCCACTGACAGAGATGGCAATCCACGTCCTCCTTCAGGTGGCGCTGCATGGGACCTCGGGGCATATGTAGCGGGTGGCGGCAACGCTCCCGACGCTCCCAGCGGCCTCTCGGCGAATGCTCACTAAGCCCTGGGGAAGTCCCTCGCTTGTGAGATGTGCCGGGATCGACTTGCCGCATTGTGATTACTAGCGACTGTCGAGTCCTGCTCCTGATTCCGATCGATCCGGTTGATACTCACCACCGCGCGCGGCAACCCAGCCGAATGAAGATCCTGTACCTCACATTCTTCGAATCAGTTACTCGCAATGGCATCTACGAGACGCAGGTGAGACAGGTTCTCTGCGAGGTCTCATCCAAGGGCCGCGGACAAATCACGGTTTCGCACCTCGCCATCCTTCCCGCCGCCGTGGTGGGGAGGGACGAGATCTTGGTGCCATTCGTGAATGATAGGCATGCCCTGATTGCAGTGGAACGAGAGTACAGCCGAAATGGGGTCGTGGCGACTATTGCTTGGCTGCCAGTTGTTATCCCAAAGCGATGGAAGCTGGGCCTTCCTCTGCTGGGGCTCATACCAATACTTTCGCTTTCCGGTTTAGTGCTTCTTTACAAGGTTGCTCGCGAGCGGCCAGATGTCATCCATTGCCGGAGCTACCCGGCGACCTTGCTTGCAGTCTTGGCCAAGTTGGTGTTCAAGGATGTGAAGATCGTCTTCGATCCAAGAGGATTCTGGCCCGAAGAAGGCGTGGTAACGGGACAGTGGAAAGCACAATCGCTGACCTTCCGATTTTGGAAGCGCGTCGAGAAGTTTTTGCTGCGGCGCTCTGACAAGGTGATTGCCCTTTCTGCATCATTCGCCGACCGAATCACCGGTATGGTCAAAACGGCGGATTGCCAGGTGATCTACGCAAGCGCCGAGGTCGGGAGATTTGCACAGGCCAGGGAGCTCAGGGATTCCCGGAGGAAAGAACTCAGATTCGAGGGAAGAGATGTACTGGTTTACTGCGGCAGCCTACCCTCGTGGCATGATCCCCAACTCATCGCGGAAATCTTCAAGGTTGCCGGTCAATCTCTGCACAATCTGAGGTTGCTGGTGCTCACCGGATACGACCGGAACAAACTGGAAACAATCTTTTCTGCGGCGGGGCTGCGCAACGAAGACTTCCGGATTGTAGCGGCCCACGCGAGCGACGTGTCCAGCTATCTAGCGGCGGCCGACTACGGGCTAGTGCCCCTTAGGGAAATCACCCAGCACGCTATGGCGGTAGTGGCAGACACCATGATTGGCACCAAGGTAGCGGAGTACCTGGCTGCCGGCCTGCCCCTCATCGTGAATCAGCAGGTGGGTGGTCTGAAATCGCTGATGGAACGCTACCGCATCGGCATCTTTTTCGACCGTGAGCGACTGACGGCAATGGTACCCGGTATTCAGCACATGCAGGAAAACTATGGGGCCTACCAGCGGGACTGCGAAGCAGTTGCAGCCCGCTATCTTGCTCTGGACCAGACGGCTTGTGCTTACCATGACGTTTACGAGCAACTACTAGCTAGACCGCGGGACAAGAGTGTGGAGCTGAAAACGGCAGTTCCTGAGTGCACAACCCCTTCCTTCCCGACTCCGAGAACCAGCGGTCCTCGAGCCGAGACCAAGTAGACCGGGATGGCGACGCTGATGACCACATTTTCCGAACTGGGTAGCGAGTCGCTGCAGAAGTCGCCTTGTCTCCTGTGTGGGGGGCAACGGTTTAAGGGAAGTTTCAAAGAAACGGTGATCAACAATCACTCACTAGGAGAGTGCCTTTCCTGCGGAATGGTGCAGGCCTTGCCCGTGTCTGCTGTTTCATCGTTCGACTACTCCAGCTACGGGGATTACCTGCTGCTGAATGATCGTGAGATTAAAAAACGAATTCGGTGGGTCACCCGCCAGATGGCTCCCGTATTTCGGGTCGTTAAGAAACGCTTCAAGGACCCCGTGATTGTAGACTTCGGCAGCGGGGCAGGTTACTTCTGCAAAGCCGCGCAGGACTATGGCTTCAAGGCCATCGGCGTCGAGTTGTCCGGCAAACTGACGGAGTTCTCCAAGACAAGGGTTGGGTTCGGAAATGTCGTCAAACGGATCGAAGACCTCAACTGCCAGTGCGACGCGATATTCATGTCTGACGTCATCGAGCATCTTCACCCTGGCCAATCCCGGCAGGCGATGACTGAAATTGTGAACCATTTAAATCCCGGAGGGCTGCTGGTTGGAAATACACCGAATTTCAAGTCGGCGAACATACGGCTGTGCAAGGATAAGGATCCCGTAATCGCTCCTCCGTCGCACGTGTGCTATTTCTCGATGAAGAGTCTTGACAAATATCTAGTCAGCTTGGGCCTTACGAAAGTCACCTTGTACTCCCGAGGGCTAAGCCTCAACAGTTTCTTCAGTAACAGCAAGTTCGAAGTTCCTTCATGGAGAAGGGCCTGAGGCAGACCAAAATTTACGAATTGCCCATCATTGTGGCTCTCAGAATCATGTTCGCCGCAGCAGGCATTGCGCTGCAGCCATTCGGCATGGGGTACCAGATCTATTTTGTCTACCAGAAACCAGAGCACTCAACCCCACCGCTAAGCAATCGAGCACGAGACCTGCGGGAAGGGAGCCTTCAGTAAGAATGTCGCTGCGGGCACAGACAGCAAGTGCAGTGAAGTGGACCATGGTCGCCAGCACGGTCGTGGCTGGAAGTGAGATCCTGCGCAATATCGTGCTGGCGCGGTTCCTCTTCCCCGTCGATTTCGGGCTCATGGCCATGGTCACGATTGTCATCGGCCTGGCCCAGATGTACTGCGACATGGGCATGAGCGCGGCCGTCATATATCGCCAGGATGCAACCGACGACCAACTCTCCAGCCTTTATTGGTTAAATATCTTCTCCGGTTGGACGGTATTTGCGGTGGTCTGGCTTTCCACTCCGCTGATTACCAAGTTCTACAACGAGCCCCGGTTGCCTCTTCTTCTCAAGGCGGTCGCCGTGGTTTTTCTCATAACCCCGGTCTGCAGCCAGTTTGAGAACCTGCTGCAAAAAGAACTGGC
>WNFT01003208.1_pt1 | contig 25343 bp, 23 predicted proteins | sample 5400191 | NCBI WGS metagenome assembly WNFT01 (sample SAMN13153359, study PRJNA577476) | soil metagenome | isolation source: 80 cm saprolite under Madrone tree | place: USA:California | collected 2016-06-14 | reverse complement strand
AGGTGGGATCACGTCCAGGTTGGTAGCGTGACGGGATATGTCCGCGTCAATCGACTGAAGTAGATAAGCGGGAATGACTCCTTCCTAGGAAGTCAGTCCGCAACCTCGGGGACACAACACTTAATTTTCATATTAAGTGTTGTGTCCCTCGAATTCCTTGTGCATCCAGGACATCGCCGCCTGTCGTCCGTAGATGTCGATCCGGTCCCCGAATCCGGCAGTCTGCTCTATCCCGCCGTGTGACCGCCATCCACGGGCAATGCGGTTCCCGTTATGAAGCTCGAGCCCTTCGAGGCTAAGAAGCTAATCACATTGGCAATCTCGGCCGCATTCGCCATGCGCCCCATGGGAATGCCCGCCGCACTCGCTGCCTTGCCATTCTCGTAGCTGAGGCCTTTTTGCCGATAGGCCTCCAGCATCATGGGCGTATCGGTATCTCCCGGACATATGGCGTTGATGCGAATATTGTCATCGGCGTGGTCGAGCGCCATGGCTTTCGTTAGCAGAACGACCGCTCCCTTACTCGCGCAGTATGCTGCAGCATTACGCCCGCCAACCAATCCCCAATCCGAGGCGACATTCACAATCGAGCCGCCGCCCTGTGCCTTCATCACCCTCAGAGCTGCACGTGATAAAAAGAATAAGGCTGTTACATTGACGGCGATCGTGTCGTGCCACTGCGCATCGGTCGTCTGCAGTGCAGAGCCGCCGTGAGAGATTCCCGCGCTGTTAACAAGTACATCCAGGCGCCCAAAGCGACGGCAAGTCGCATCTACCAGGTGCTGACAGAAATCTGGGCTTCGGATGTCACCGGCGACGAAACTCGCCTCCCCGCCTGCGGCCTTGATCTCCTCTGTAAGCGATCGGCCTCGCTCTATGTCTCGCCCTGTAAGCATGAGTCGGGCCCGCAACCAGGACATCTGTTTGGCGCATGCTTGACCAATCCCAGACGTCGCGCCCGTCACGAGCGCTACTTTTCCTTCAAGTCCGACAATGTCAGCGGAATTCATTTCCTCGCTCCTCGACTTATCTGCAACTGGACTGCAACCTTTGGCTGAGGCATGGGAATCAGGGGCAGTTCTGCGTGATTGAGATTGAAGGCGGCAATATCGCCACCTCAATCTCGGCAATATTTCTTCGTACTCCGCGGGCGGCCGGTAGTCGAGTGCCGAGTGGAGCCGCTGGCGGTTGGAGATGTCCTCGATGAAGGTTCCGATCCGGCCGCAGGGCATCGACCACGTCACGATAGGCGCTGCCGTCGACCTCTTCCCGATCGAGGGTCTTCATGAAGCTCCCCACCTTGGCGTTGTCGTAAGGGTCGCCGACCCGGCTCCCGGCGCGGCGCCGAAGCCTGCCAGTGGCGGTAATATCCGGCTCGGCTTACCCCAGCCAACCGACACATTCCCTCGATCTCGAATTCGCCTTGCGACAGCGTCGCGCTCATCGCTTGGATGACTGCGTAGATGCCGTCGCGCGATCGGCCGACGCGTCTGCTTGACCTTGCGCAAGGCGTGTTGAAAAAAAACGAGTACGACCTATTGCTGACCGCTCTTGCGTTCTAGCTGTGAGCTTTCAACAGGTTGTCCATCCGGTCTACCAAGGAACGCGAGGTTGCTGAGACTTCAGTGATTCGCAAGGGGACCGGATGAACACTATCTCGGGGACACAGTACTTGATTTTCCATTTGAGTGTTGTGTCCCTCGAATTCCTTGCTCTTGACAAACCACATGCGCGCCCGACATGGCATTGCTCGCCAAGGCGTTGTGGATAACTACCCACAGCAATATCACTTCTTTGCCACCCCCCGAATTCGGCCCGCTTCTTTACTACACTACGTGTACCCGAGAATGCAGTATCGCCAGAGATGAGCCTGCCTCGCCGTTAATTCATAAATTTCCTTGCTCGGGCGCGACGGGGTACTTCTCTGGAACCATCATAGGATTTGATGCGAGGGCATGCCTTTAGAACAGTCGAGCTGCCATAGCGCGCTGATTGCGAAGGATCTTGATGCGTCGATCACCTCCTCCTGAACCGGTCCCAGCGGTCCTGACGCAGGCCACGTCATTGAGCAAGCCCGGAATAGAGCGCTTCGTTGGGGAACTGAAGATCGCGGCCGTCCTCGGCGGGTCCAGAAAAGGCCAATTGGCCTTCGCCTTGGTCGCTACAGCGTTTCTAATCTACGCCGCTTTGTTTATCTATCGAACGAGCTTTGTCGTCGGCGGCGAGCGGTACTTTTCCCTCTTCGACGACGCGATGATTTCCATGCGATACGCGAAGAATCTTGCTCATGGATATGGGCTGGTCTGGAATCCGGGGGGAGACAGGGTCGAGGGTTACACGAACCCATTATGGGTTATATTCATGTCGATCGTTCACTTTCTTCCCATAGCGCCATCGAAAACCAGCCTGTTCATCCAGATCGCCGCAGCCGCGTTCCTCGCCGCCAATCTGTACTTCGTGCGCAAGATCGCGCTCGTCGTGTCGGATGGATCAGAAGGCGTTTCCCTGGGGGCCGTGTTGCTGACGGCCTCATACCTGCCAATCAATAATTGGGGCCTGCAGGGGATGGAAGTCTCTGTCCTCGTGTTGATCATGAGCATCGCCTCGTGGTGGGCTCTCACGTGCCTGCGGGATGGACGGTTTTCCTTCCCGCTGTATATCCTGCTGGGCTTCAGCACCTGGATACGGCCGGATATGGTCGTCCCGTTCGGCGGTATCATGTTGTTCCTTGCGGTTGCGGATTCTTCCAATCGGAAGCGGCATCTTCTTTGGGGTTCTTTAATCCTCCTGTGCGTCTGCGCGGCTCAGACGGCCTTTAGGGTCTGGTATTTTGGAGATCCGCTGCCCAATACCTACTACTTAAAGTTGACGGGCTATCCGCTGATGCTGCGGATCACACGCGGCATTTATGTGCTGGCTCAATTCATATGGAACGCGAACATATTGCTATTCGTCCTCCCATTCATGCTCGCCCTCAGCGGCGACCGCCGGGTGCTGTTGCTATTGTGGCTCTTAAGCATCCAAATGCTGTATTCCGTCTACGTTGGGGGCGACGCCTGGGAATATTGGGGCGGAAGCAACCGGTATATTTCGATTGCAATGCCCGGCTTCTTCGTCGTCCTCGCCTGTGGGCTCTCCCGCCTCAGCCGGCTTATCACCGACGGCCTTAAACCAGGTTCTGTGCTCGCGGGCTTGCAGGCGATCCAGTGGCGACCAGCCGCCTTCCCCATTCTTGTCGGAGTCAGCGTGCTCTGCTTTAATAGCATACATGGCGTCGGTGCTCTGGCGGAAATGCTGCTTATCAGGGCGCCGCTTCACTCCGGCAAGGGAGGGGAAAACGATAGTGAGGTGCGGGAAGCGCTCGCGCTGCGCCGGGTCACGACGCCTGCGGCGAGCATCACGCTCGTGAGGGCAGGGACAATTCCCTATTTCTCCGACCGAATCGGCGTCGATCTGCTGGGGAAGAACGACACCCATATCGCGCACGAGCCCATGCGCCGGTCATTCTCGGGGTTGCGAGCACTCATCGAATTCAGGCCGGGCCACATGAAATATGACTACGCCTACTCCATCGAGGAGCAACGTCCGGACCTGGTCGTGCAATTGTGGCAGCATCCCAAAGACGTGCAGCCATACTTGGCCAAATATTACGAGGCTATTCGTCTCGAGGAGTGGTGTATCTATGTCCGGCAAGGTTCGGCCAACATACTATGGGACAAGTTGCCGTCCCAAACCTGCCAGTGACAGCGTTGTCGGCTTCGATCTGCTCGGCGCACAAGGCTCGTTGCGCCCGGCGCCTCGCTTAGATATTGCGGTTTGAAGTCAGTTGCTTCCGTCGAAACAACCTCGACATTCTGGCGCGCGCTGTCTGATCATAATACTTGTCCAGAAACAACGCCAAGGCCGTAAGGGCGACCAAAACCACAATCGTCCCCGCTACCCCGAGGTCGGCAAGCTCCTGACCGAATAAGTACTGCGATATCGTTCTGCTACACACGATTACCGAAACCTGCATGACATAGATGGCGTAAGACGCACGCCCGAGGTGCTCGCAAATCCTTATGAAAAAGCCCGCTGGCTCTTTTCTCGCTGCGGCGAGAACCAGGATCGGAAAGACGGCGATTGCCGCAGATAGATCGTAGATCGCGCGGCCGTTGATCGGTTCGGCGGCGAGCGCGGCCACCAGAATGATCAGCGCCACCGGCGCCGGCAATTTGATCCAATCGAAACTGCCGCTCCGCCAGACACGGTAGGCTGCGACTCCGGCGAAAAATGAATAGACGACGCGGTCCCCTCCGCCCCAGAAGTTTGAAAACGACCAGCCGGGTGTCAGACCTCCGAAATACAATCCAGTGGCGATCAGCATTGACAACCCTATACGGATCACGCCGGCCAGCAAGCGGTTTGTCAGCCTCGGCAAAAGGAGTGCAAATACATAGTTGATCACCAGCTCAAAGAACAAAGACCAAGCCGGGAAATTTAAAGGGAACACACGCGCGTCCAGCGATATCCTATGCGGCGCTGGCAGAAACAGCACGCCAAATGCTGCGGAGGCGATGAGATGAAGCCAATGCGGTAGTTGAAGCCTGCTGACAGCGCAAAATGCGCCGCGACCAGAGCAGACCCCAGAATGTAGAGCGGATAGAGACGAATTATCCGTACACGCTTGAATGCTATTGCACCCATCTCACCGCGCAGGCGTTCGGTGTAGGAATGCGCCAGCACAAATCCGCTGAGGACGAAGAATAGGTCAGCGGCTAGCGCAGCAAATCCCGAAACGTGGTGTCGGGAACGTGGCGTGTCACAACCGCGAGAGCTGCCAGGCCGCGCAGACCGTTCAACGTATTGAAAACGCGCCGATCCTGCCTATTCAATGCACCGCTCCCGAGGTCGGGAGCGCCCGGATACTAAGAGACTCGGGCAGTGTGCTCGCGCCGCTTATCGAACTTGATGTGGAGGCAGGTGGAGCATTCTATATCAATGATGTCGCGGTGTTCCCTGAATATCGGCATGCCGGGATCGCACGTAAACTGATCGAGTTCGCTTTTGGTGAGGCGAAGAAGGCCGACCTAGCGGCCGCCAACCTGGCTACGTTTGAGGAGGGCCGACGGCTTGTTGATTACTATTGCGGGATTGGATTTGGCGTTGTTGCCTCCCGCCCCATAGTGCCCCACGCGCGCACCACTTTTGGCGGTAATCTTTTTTTGACGGCTAGCCCGGTTCGCTACGAGCACGCTTGGTCCGCGGCATCTCCCGAAAACGGAACACAGTACCACCGAACTAGACCCGATCTATCGTCGCCGCCAGCCGACACGATCGCGCGCCAGCTGAAGGCAAAACTTGAGCGAGTAATCGGTCAGTGCCTCGCGCGGCAATATAGACTGGTCTTCGGTGCGCTCGAAAGGCTCGCCGGCGAGCAGGGTTGAGTTCCAAAAGCCCTCCGGACTGGGCCGGCCGCCAATCGCCCCTGGGCCGGAGGACACGGCGGCACACTGGACGTGCGGGCGAATCTGCTTCAACCGGCGGAAAATCAACCTTAGCCAAGTCTTGGCCGGTCAGAAACTCAGCATCAAACAGGTCGACGAGTGCATTTGGCGCGCCACCTTCATGCAGTACGATCTGGGATACTTCGACGATGAGACATGTAGACTCGAACCACTTCAAAACCCCTTCGGGCCAAAAGTGTTACCCATGTCTCCGGTTTAAACCGTAACCCATGTGTCCGGAACGGACCTGCAGAACATGGCGTCCCCTAGGGGATTTGAACCCCTGTTACCGCCGTGAGAGGGCGGTGTCCTAGGCCACTAGACGAAGGGGACAGCGGCCGGAACCGCTCTCTTAGCGAAGGGCCGGCGTCGGATCAAGCGGGAAACTTCCCGCATGTAGTGAGTACTTAGGCCACCCGCTCATTGGCCCGCGCCGCATGGCGCTTGGCCGAGGCGATGAAGGCCTCGACATCGGCCTCCTTCGTGTCATGGGCGGCGACAAGGCGCAGCAGGGTCTTGTCCTCGCCCAGCCAGCGATAGAACTGAAAGCCGTCGGCGGTGAGCCCTCGGATGGCGGTCTCCGGTAGATCGACGAAGATCTCGTTCGCCTCCACCGGATGGGCCAGCGTCGCACCGGGCACGGCCATCAGCCCCTCGGCCAGACGCTTGGCCATGGCATTGGCGTGGCGCGCGTTCTTCAGCCAGAGTTCGCCTTCGAGATAGGCATCGAGCTGTGCCGAGAGGAAGCGCATCTTCGAGAAGAGGTGGCCGGCCCGCTTGCGGCGAAAGGCGAATTCCTCGGACCGCTTCTTGTCGAAAACCACCACGACCTCGGCCGCCAGCGCGCCGTTCTTGGTGGCGCCGAAGGAGAGGATGTCCACGCCGGCGCGCCAAGTGATATCCGCCGGGTTCGCGTCCAGAAACACAAGCGCATTGGCGAAGCGCGCGCCGTCCATGTGCAGACCCAGGCCGTAGCCGCGGGCCACATCGGCGATCGCAGCCACGTCGTCGGGGCGATAGGCCGTTCCGGCTTCGGTCGCCTGAGTAAGGCTGATGGCCGCCGCCTGCACCTGATGGACCACGCCCTTGCCCGATCGCACCAGCGCGTCGGAGAGTTGGCTCGCGGTCAACTTGCCATGCTCCCCCGCTAGATCCACCAGCTTGGCGCCGCCGGTGTAGAATTCGGGCGCGCCGCATTCGTCGACGGCGATATGGGCGTCCTGATGGCAATATATGGCGCCCCAGGATGGAGTCAGCAGCGAGAGCGAGAGCGCGTTGGCGGCTGTGCCTGTGGCGACGGGAAATGCGGCGAGATCGGTCTCGAAGATTTCCTTCAGCTTGGCCTCGACCCGCTCGGTCAATTTGTCGGATCCATAGGAGGCGAGAGCCCCGCCATTGGCCGCGCTGAGCGCCGCCAGAATCTCCGGGGAGGCGCCGGTCACGTTGTCGCTGCAGAAATTCATCATCTCTCCCCTTCTAAGGCTGCGTCAGCAGTCCGATGCGGCCAGTCTCTTGCCCGCTTTCCGGATCGACCACCAGGATGATCTGACAATCGGGGCCATCGCCGAGGCGCAAGGCCAGCCGCGTCCCGGCGCCTGTCATCCCGACCACATGGCACCCTTTGGGCAGCATCAGGCTCGCCGTGTCGAAACTGCGGGCGCCGGCCCCATGGCCCAGGCGCTGGACCACAGTAACGACGACAATGCCCAGGCCGATGACGATCACCACCCCCAGGACGATGACAAGAACCTTGAGAGGCTGCATGGTTTTGGTCCAGTCTCGCGGGCGATGCCCAACGACCCCCAGGAAATTAGGCTAGCGGAACAGCCGCCGCCGATTACTGCCGGCGCCGAGGATGCCGGCGAAAGGCTCGACCGATTCCTGGCACGGCGGCTCGCCGGCCTGTCGCGCAGCCGCCTCAAGCAATTGATCGAGGCGGGCCACGTCAGCACCGGCGGCGCGACCTTATCCGACCCGTCCCACAGGGTCAAACCCGGCCAGGCTTTCCAGGTGGTCGTGCCCCAAGCGGTAGCGGCCAGGCCGGAAGGCCAGGCGATGGACCTCGTGGTTGTCTTTGAAGACGAGGACCTCATCGTCGTCGACAAGCCGGCCGGCATGGTGGTGCACCCGGCCCCCGGCAATCCCGACCGCACGCTGGTCAACGCGCTCATCGCCCACTGCGGAGAGTCCCTCTCGGGCATCGGAGGCGAACGTCGCCCTGGCATTGTCCATCGTCTGGACAAGGATACCAGCGGCCTGATCGTGGCCGCCAAAAACGATGCCACCCATCGGGCACTGGCCGCCGATTTCGCGGCGCGCCGCGTCGAACGCCTTTATCAGGCCGTAGTCTGGGGTTGCCCGGTGCCGCGCGAGGGCGAAATCGAAGGGGCCATTGGCCGCCATCCGGTGGATCGCAAGCGCATGGCGGTGGTGAAGCGCGGCGGCAAGGCGGCCCTGACCCGCTATCGGGTCGTCCGCGTGCTGGGCCCCGGGGCAAGCCTGGTGGAATGCCGGCTGGCCACCGGGCGAACCCATCAGATCCGCGTCCACCTGGCCGCAGCCGGATATCCCCTGCTGGGCGACTCGGTCTATGCCCGGGAAACTGCAGAGCGCCGATCGCGTCTCAATGCCGCCGGCCGGGAGGCGCTTGCCGGCTTCAAGCGCCAAGCTCTCCACGCCGGGAGCCTGGGCTTTTTGCAGCCGCGAACAGGCGCGCGGCTTCACTTCGAAAGTCCCCTTCCCGTTGATCTCCACAATCTTATTAAGGCTTTGCAAACAAAGGGCGATTGACAATACCCGAGTAATTTGCTAGACCATTCTTGAACGGACCCGGCAGCGCACCTATATCAACTATCCAGCAATGGGTTTGCCGCGCTGAGGCGGCATCCGGGGCCCCAGGAGGGGAAATGAGCACAGCTATCAGAACTTTGCCGCGCCTTGCCTCCGACAGCGGGCTGTCTCGCTATCTCCAGGAGGTTCGCAAATTCCCGATGCTCGAGCCGAACGAGGAATTCATGCTGGCCAAACGCTGGCAAGAGCATCAGGACCCGGAGGCTGCCCATCGCCTGATCACCAGCCATCTGCGCCTCGTGGCCAAGATCGCCATGGGCTATCGCGGCTACGGCCTGCCGATCAACGAACTGATCGCCGAAGGCAATGTCGGCATGATGCAGGCGGTCAAGCGGTTCGATCCAGATCGCGGTTTCCGCTTGGCGACATATGCTATGTGGTGGATTCGCGCGGCGATTCAAGAATACATCCTGCATAGCTGGTCGCTGGTGAAGATCGGCACGACCGCAGCGCAGAAGAAGCTGTTTTTCAACCTTCGTCGCGTCAAGGGCCAGATCAAGGCGTTGGAGGAAGGCGATCTGACGCAGGACCATGTCCAGACCATCTCCGATCGACTGAATGTGCCGACTGAAGACGTGGTTTCGATGAACCGGCGCTTGAGCGCTCCGGACAACTCTTTGAATGCGCCGCTGCGCTCCGAGGGCGACGGCGAATGGCAGGATTGGCTGGTGGACGAAACGCCCAATCAGGAAACGCGCATGGCCGACAACGAGGAACTCTCCAAGCGCCAGAAGCTGCTGACCTCGGCCATGTCCGGACTCAACGAGCGCGAGCGTCATATCCTGACCGAGCGCCGCCTGAAGGATGAGCCGGCGACGTTGGAAGACCTGAGCAAGGAGTACGACATCAGTCGCGAACGCGTGCGCCAGATCGAAGTGCGCGCCTTCGAGAAGCTGCAGAAGTCCATCCGCAACGCGGCGAGAGAACAGGGCTTGGCCGGGTAAGCTTCCAAGTCGAACCGCAAACGGGAAAGGCCTCATGGTTGTACGGACCGTGGGGCCTTTTGCTTTGCGCCGGATCATCTCCACCCCAACCCGCCCCATCAAGGGCGCGTCGGGGTGGGGGTGACGCAGGAATGTAAGAGGCTCGACGAAAGCGGTTTGCCGGTGATTCGCTCCTACGACCTTCAATCCGTAAACGGATCGCGCACCAGGATCGTGTCGTCGCGTTCGGGGCTGGTGGAGAGCATGGCGACGGGGGCTTCGATCAGTTCCTCGATGCGGCGGATGTATTTGATCGCGGTGGCGGGCAGGTCCATCCAGCTGCGCGCGCCACGCGTCGATTCCGGCCAGCCGTCCATGGTCTCATAGATCGGCTCGGCCGCGGCTTGGGCCGCCATGCCGGCGGGGAAGAATTCGATGCGTTCTCCGGCGAGGCGATAGGCAACGGCGATCTTCAACTCCGTCATGCCGTCCAGCACGTCGAGTTTGGTCAGCGCGATGCCGTCGATGCCGCCCACCTTCACCGCCTGGCGCACCATGGTGGCATCGAACCAGCCGCAGCGCCGCTTGCGCCCGGTGACGGTGCCGAATTCCCGACCGCGATCGCCCAGGCGCTGGCCCACCTCATCGGTGAGTTCGGTCGGAAACGGCCCCGCCCCCACCCGCGTCGTATAGGCCTTGGTGATGCCCAGCACATAGCCGACCGCGCCGACGCCCAGCCCCGATCCCGCCGAGGCCTGGCCCGCGATGGTGTTGGACGATGTGACATAGGGATATGTTCCATGATCGACGTCGAGCATGGCGCCCTGCGCGCCCTCGAACAGAATCCGATCGCCGCGCCGGCGGGCCTCGTCCAGGCGCACCCAGACTCGCGCGGCGTAAGGCGCTAATCGCGGCGCGATCTGCCTTAGCTCGCCGGCCAGTTCGTCGCGCCCGATTTCCGGCGCGCCCAATCCGCGCAGCAAGGCGTTATGATGAAGCAGCAGCTCGTCCAGCTTGCGTGACAATGTGGCCGGCTCGAACAGGTCGCAGACGCGAATAGCGCGCCGCGCCACCTTGTCTTCATAGGCGGGGCCGATACCGCGCCCGGTGGTGCCCAGGCTCGCCTCGCCACGCGCCGTCTCGCGCAGGCGGTCGAGCGCACCATGGAGCGGCAGAATCAGGGCCGCATTTTCCGCCAGCAGCAGATTGCCCGGCGTCACTGCCACGCCCTGTTTGCCCAGGGCCTCGATCTCCGCCAGCAGATGCCAGGGATCGACTACCACGCCATTGCCGATGACCGAGAGCTTGCCCTTGCGCACCACGCCCGAGGGCAGCAGGCTCAACTTATAGGTGACATTGCCGATGACCAGCGTATGGCCGGCGTTATGTCCACCCTGGAAACGCACCACCACATCGGCGCGCTCCGACAGCCAATCGACGATCTTGCCCTTGCCTTCGTCGCCCCATTGGGCGCCGACAACGGCGACATTGGCCATGCGACTACTCCTTGGCTCGCTTTTTGGTCAGTGCCAGCGCGCGGCCGGCCAACAATAGATGGCTGCATCCTAGCCGGCGCGCCTCGGCCTTTTCGTCGCCCGCGGGATCGAGTCCGGCGACGGTGGCCCAACCCTTTGTCCGCCACGCCAATGCGATGGAACGCGCGGTCTTTGCCGGAAGAAACAGTCGCGGCTGCGGCCGCGGTCCGGGAACGGCACGCAGCAGGCTATCGAGATAAATTGTGAAACCGGTCGAGGCTTCGCCCTTGGCACTGAGATAGCGTCCGCCGCGGCCGAGTTCGCCGCGCACCCTGCGCGCCATCATGGTGAAGCCCACACCGCTGTGATATTCAAGCCCGCGATGTTCGACCGGATCGACAGTCAGCACCAGCTTGGGCGCGCTTGCCAATAGAAGCTCCACGACCTCAGCCAGACGATCTCGCTCCGCGGCGGCGGCAGCCGGCAAATCGAGCTTGGCGAGCGCCGCCAAGGCCGGGCGCGCCGAACCCGCCGCTTGAAGCAAGGCACGAAACAATGGCGCCTCGCGCCCGGCGAGCCGCCCGATGGCGGCAGCATCGCGCCGGTCGAGGGCCGCCGCCAGCGCCGTCGTGCTCACCCGATCCAGCCCGCGCCCGGCGGCCGTGGACGAGACCAGCAGCGGCAGATTGAGATCGATGGAAAGATGGCGCACGTCCAGCGCCGAGAGCGCTTCGGCCGCCAGGAGAATGACTTCGGCATCGGCGCTGGCCGAATCCGACCCGATCAATTCCACCCCCGCCTGTCCCACCTGGCGCTCGGGCCGCAGGTTGGAGCCTTTCACCCGCAATACCTGCCCGGCATAAGAGAGGCGCAGCGGCCGCGCCTGGCGCGACAGGCGCGTGGCGGCGATGCGGGCGACCTGCAGCGTCATGTCGGCGCGCACCGCCAGCATGCGTTGAGAGACCGGGTCCATCAGGCGGAAGCTGCGCTTGGACATGGCGGCCCCGGGGCCGCTCAGCAGACTATCCTCGAACTCCACCAGCGGCGGCTTCACCCGCTCATAGCCATGACCGGCGAAAATACCCATGAGCCGTTCCACCGTTGCCGCCTCATGAGCGGCCTCGGGCGGCAGGACATCCTGCAGGCCGGCAGGCAACAGGGCGGTCTCGGCTGAGCGCGACAAATGGCACCTCGATATGAGGGGAACCCCGGGGTTACTAACCGGTTTGCCCAGCCGCGGCAAGCAGGCGCCATGCCACAGGCGAACTGGCGGAGCACCGGCTTGGCGGAGCACCGGCTTGCCTCTTTTCTGGCGCCGCCGCCAGCGGAAGCACCCGAGTCGGGGCCTGAGAGAAGGGGATGCGGGGCGCGGATATGATGGCGGCGCGCGACTGGCTGGCCGGCGTTACGGACAAGGGCGGCAAACCGCCGGCCGGCATCGCGCCGACAGACACCAAGGGCGTGCTTGCCGCCGGCAATAATTGCGCGGCCCGCATCGCGGTGGACGGCAAGATCGACAAGGACAAGATCAAACTTCTGATCGCCGCCCAGATCGAAATCAACAAGAAGGCCTTGAGCGTGGCCGGCAAGGAGGGATCGGCCAGGCTGCGCCGCGATATGAATTATCTGGCGAGTTTCAGATAGCAAATCGGCTCGTTGCGGTTCCGCCTTGGCGGAATGTTCGCCCAGCGCCTCACCGCGCGGCCAATGCCCCGATCCAAAGAGCACGGCTCTGGCATTGAGACTGCATCACAAATCCCCTTCGCCACAAGTACCCCGCGGATTCCACTCGCCCGAAATCCCCTCCGATCTCGCTTAGGCCTCGCGCCGATCCGCACGAGAGATCCGACGCTCCCGCGCTTCGATGGCGGCTTCCTCTCTTTCGTCCGGCCAGGAATTTGAAGACGGCGGCCCTAGCCAGGAGCGGATAAAGACCTTTCTCATAATCCGGTACAATAGCCTCCAAGCAACTTCCTGAGTAAACCACAGAGGATTCTTCAAATAGGCTCCAGCCAAGCAATGACCGACCCGCCGCCATTCGCGAATCTCGATCCAGCGTGGCACCAGCCATATCAGCATCGAACTCCGCGCTGCCCAATAATCGCTCAGGCCAATTCGGGGACCCGATCTGCGCATGTCCTCGATAACGAGAAGAACCGATTTCATCATCGGCTCCAGATTCTTGGACATGCCAGCCGAGTTCACGCGATAGCCGATAAGACTGTCATTGATCGCCACACCCGGTGCCTTGCTTGCCAATCGCAAGACGAGCTTCCAGTCCTCGGCGCCCTGCGCGTCGCGTGCCCGGAGTGATTCGTCATATCCACCCACGCTCAGGACGGCATCTCTTCGAAACACTGCTGCACTTCCGCAGCCCACCCAATTGTTTCTCAGCAGACCAATGTAGTCGGAAGGCGGCGGACGCTTTCGCCGCCGCCACCCCGGCATGAGGCGGTCGTATTCGTCAATTCGAAAGGACCTCGCAAAGCTGAAAGGCGTTGCTGGCCCCGCCGCTTCCAGCGCGCCGACTTGGCGCCTGAGGTTCTCAGGCAGCCAGATATCGTCTGCGTCGAGTGGCGCAATATAGTCGCCTCGCCCTTCCGCGAGCCCGCGATTGCGAGCGGCCGCAACGCCGCGGTTTGCCTGTCGGACAAGGCGAACGCGGCGGTCCCGATGCGCGAATGACTCGACGACGGCTACGGTATCGTCTGTCGAGCCGTCATCAATAACGATGATCTCGATCTCGGTATAGGACTGGGCCACGACACTCGCCAGGGCGCGACCAATCGACTTTCCTGCATTGTAAGCAGGTATAATGACGGACACGCGGGGAGATTCGCCCAACTGGCACCTTTCCGATAGGCGCTGATTCCTGGCGCTAAAGATGCGTTATCAAGCTTCGTTAAGCATCAGCCAGCGCACAGTAGGTAGCAGGTAATGCATATTAAAATAAAATTAGACCTTTGGCTCGGCTGCGCGGCCGCGGCCTTTATTTGTCACTGCTAGTTGTGCCACTATTGGTGACTCGACCGTTGCGCCGGTCAAACTAAACTTGTACGGCGCCCCTGACACTGGGCCTCCTCCTTTGTCAGCCGATCGGCGGCCGGCGAATCGCTCCCTGATAGAGTGCTTCGTACCGGGACACCAACCGCGGCCAGGCGAGTTCTTCGGCACGCATCCTGTTGCAGACGCCGCAGCGTCTCGATGAAGCCATCCACCCGATTGTCAGCCACCAGGATTCCTTCCCCAGACGGCAAGTAGGCCCGCGTAGACTCAAGGTCCGTGGTAACGACCGGAAGGCCGCTTGCGATTCCTTCGAGAAGCGCAGTGTTCGCCGTGGTCTGTTTGAGTGGGAGAAACAGAATGTCGGCACTTCTGTAGAGTTCAGCCAAGACGCTATCATCAAGTCCGCTGTGACGCCGGACATTCGGAAGGCCCTCCAAATCCACATTGCTGCCGGTCACGACGTCGAATGCGACATCGCCCATTGCCCGGGCGACTTCCGTAAAGGTGCTCCAGTCCCGCAGCCAATGCCCCACCGTTATGCAGCGGATCGGGTGTGTCAGATTGGGCGTCGCAGCCGGTTGAAAAAAATCAGTGTCAACGCCGAGTAGAATTACGTGGAGCCGGTCTTCGGCAACATATTGCCTGAAAAACTCGAGTTGGGACGGTGAAACCAAGACCACCTGGTCGAACCACTGCAGCAATGCTGGGTTCAGGATGTCACTTGCGATCTCCGGCGGCTGATGAAATGTCACGACAGTCCGGAGTGTCGATGGTCCGACGAGCCGCAAGAGGCGCGGCAAGAACATGCCGGAATGCTCTCCGTCGAGGAAATGGACGACATCAAATCGCCGTCGAAGGAATCCTGCGAATGCCAGCAGCTCCGCGTTGAAGTCACTGAGCTTGTACCAGGGCATCCCCCTGCGCGCGATGAACCGCTTCAGCGGTCTCTTGAAAGGCCTGAGCCAGTTCGGCAGGTCGGCATCGCTGTCGGACGCGCCGTGCAAGACCGGGCGAAAGCGCACTGGATCGAGCCAGGGCACAAATAGGGCATAGCCGGAATGTCTGCCCCATTGAGGATAGCGCGTGTGTTCGAACCGGATTCGAATGGGCTGGTCAGTGTTTTGCCGCACCGAGGAGACCGAATATGAATCCGATGTCGATGAGCGCAAGGCATTTGGTCTTGAAAACATCAGGCTGCTCGGTCCGGAACATCAGTGCCGCAAGTTTCCGCGGCGAAAGCATAACCTTGGCGCTTCGGGAAAGGGCAAGACGCAATCGCCCGGCGCGGGACGGCACCGTCTCGATGAGATACATCAGGGCGTCCGAAACGCCCTGCCAGAAAAATCGCCGGAGGAACCATTCCTGCCTCAGGCGCGAGGGTGGCACAAGGTGCCGGACTGCCATATCGGGAACATAGACGCACTGATAACCGCGCCGGATGATTTGCTTCTGAAGAAAGACGTCCCCACTCGAGAGCAGATTGTTGCCGGCGCGATCGAGCCACGGATGGAACCCTCCGATCTCCATTAGAACCGCCCTTGGAACCGCCATATTGGCGCCGGCGAGCCACTCGCGCCGTATGTCTTGAATGATCTTCAGCGAGCGACCCCAATCGATGATCGTCAGTGAGCCTGCAATTTCATCCGCAAGCCATCGGGGGCGCACACCTTCCCAGATTGGATCGACTCGCCCACCCACGACACCCACACCATCAGGGATGCTTTCGAATGCGTCCCGGACCACCTTGAGCCAGCCTGGCTGCGCGATCGCGTCATCATCGAAAAAGGCGACGTACCGGCCGAAGGCCGCGCGCCATCCGCGGTTGCGCGCGATACAAAGCCCGATCCGTTCCTCCCGAATGTAGCGGACCACCGCAGTACCTTGAACCGATCGGACCACCTCAGGCGTACGATCGGTGGATCCATTGTCGACAATGATGATCTCGTAGTCCGTCCGCGGGAATTCCTGATCGACAACGCTCGCAATCGCCTTTCCGAGAAGATCGGCCCGATTTCGCGTGCATATGACCACGGAAATGAGCCGTTCACGCGTGGTCACGATGTTGCCCCCTTGCCGCGCAAGTTGGAGCGCAATCCGTTGGCCGCCAGGAATTTCCGCAAGCGTCTCATGATCGTCCAAGGTGCTTTCCGCGGATGACGGGCCGTTCTCACCAGGTAACGAAAGGCCCTGATGGAGAGGATAGTTTCGGGTTTCTCCTGTGGGAAAGGAACGTAGTCATCGACAAGACTGAGTGCGGTAGGTCGAACCGCATCGCGGAAGGGGCTGAGAAGCTCCGCCCGAATTGCGCGGAGCGCTGTGACTTCAGGCCAGGGAAGCTGTGGTCTCTGCGCGCGCCGCTGCGCCAGGATCTCGGGGCATGTAACGGCCGACCAACCCTTCGCCAAGACCCTGTTGGCCAGCTCCCAGATATCGTATTCACGGGCGAGTCCCGGCCGGAACGGTGGCCCGCCGATCGCGGCGGCGCGAAACGCGCTTGCAGGAGTCACGTCATTTCTTATCAGCTGATGCTCGAGATCGGGGCAAAGCGGCGCATCGAGCATCTGCGAGCCGCCCCCCCTCCCGGTCCAAGGAGAAACGATGCCGACGTCGGGACGATGTAGGAGCACCTGCTCGATCTGAGCAAGATACCCGGGCAATAGACGGTCAAAGGCATCCAGGAAAAGGCAGAACCCTCCGATGCCCCTCGCCTGCAAGGCGCTGAAACCGGCATTCCAAGCGTCAGCTCCCCGGCGATCGGGCTCGAACAGGACAATCATGCCGCTTTCTGTGAGCCGCTGCGCTTCCTCGCGGATGTATTCTGACGGCGCGGTCGCGCAGACAACGGCCACGCCTTGAGGTTGCGCGGTCTGCCCACGAATGGATTGAAGTACGGCCCTCGCGTCCTTGAGTTCTTTGACGCGCACGACGATGCCCGCACCATTCTGTCGAAATCCTTCTGTCAGCTCGTGTCCGTGGTCGCCCCGAACCGGAGAGGTTCGCCCAAGCGCCAGGGACCGGTGTGCGCCGAGGCGGGCGATCTCGGTGCGGACGTCGATGTGTTGCTTGACAGTGCGTTCATTATTGCAAATCTCCCTCACGGTTTGGGCGGCGGCACGCCCCATGGAGGCACGTTCATCCGGCGACGCGGCACGGCATCTGCGCAACGCCTCGGCTAGCCCGTCGACCATCCCCGAAATGCCGGTATCCGGCGCGAGCCACCCCGAGCGCCCATCCTCGATCAGCTCCACCATTCCCCCGAGGCGGGTGGCGATAACGGGAAGGCCCGAACTCATGGCTTCTATGCAGACATTCGGAAAGTTCTCCCAGCGAGACGGCACAACCGCGCAGTTTGCGCGTGCGAAAAAGCCCAGCAGTTCGCCCCGACTCACGGAGCCGTGGAATCGAAACCGTGGCCGCAAACGGCGCGGCAGCCGCCTAAGGAATATCCGCTTCAGGCCCCATATATCGGCGCCCACGAAATCGAAATGGACGTCCGAATCTTCACTCGCAACGCGCGCAGCCGCCTCGATCCATTCGATGATCCCCTTGCGGGGCTCCAGACGGCCAACGAAACAGATGCTGCCTCGCGCCCAAATCTCAGGGCCCCGCTCGACCAGCGGCGTGAAACCCACGGGCAGGTGGATCACCGTGACGCGATCCGACCCCAATCCGAAGTGCTCCCTGCATTGGCGCGCAAAGTAATGGCTGGGGCACAGCAGGGCGTCCGCCGCATTGATGCTGAATTCTTCCATGCGCTTCATGGGTGCATATTGCCGCGGCGCGCCCATGGCGCCGTTGTAGTGACGTATAATCTTGCTTGGAGAATGAAGGTGCACAATGCAGGGCGGATGCTTCTGCGATCCGATCCCCAGTGCGCGCCGCAGGAGCAGATAGTAAAGCGGCGCCTCCCAGTCCTGTCCCTCCACGACATCGATTCCTTCGCCGTCGATCAGCCGCTCGGCGAGGAATGCGGCGTGCCAGGCAAACCACTGAGCGGGAAAATCCGATTCCTTGAGACCATCGAGCTCCTGCGCAATCCTCGCATCGGCTCCCATGGCCACAGCCTCAGGAATATCGTCTTCGCCGATGCGATGGACGATCAGTCGGCCATCGTGAAGACTCTCCCGCGCCTCGGCCGCGTCCTTCCAGCGCTGGCCGATTACATGTACGGTTTCTCCCTGCTCGGCCATCAACCGCGCGATATTCGCGACATAGGCACCAATGCCACCCGGCGGATAAGCCGCTGGCGGATATTCCCGGCTGACGATCAAGTGTTTCATCGCTAAGTACCGAACCACTGCGAGGGTTTGGCAAATCTTCCCCCGTTCAGCTCTCGGCAAACCGGTTCCAGGGCTTTCGCGGCGTCTTCGTGCATCTCGGGGCTCGGATAATACCAATTCTCCTTCCACGGTTGAGATGTCCATGGATCGGTGACGGTCGTGCGTTCTCCCGTGAACCGATCGATCAGCAGTTGAGGTAGACCCCTTTTAGTCACGCACTCGACATAGCGATCGAAGAACCGGCCCACGTCTGACACCATCTTGGCATCGACGAGCTGAGGAAACGCACCGAAGAGTTCCGAAAGGGATTGCCAGCCCTGCCTATATTTCGGCGTTCGCGTCGAAAACCAAAACAGGACTTTCGGCACTGCAATTCCTGACACAAGGCGCCGATAGCTCGCACACCAGTTTCGTCGCGTCTCCTCTACTACCCGAGCCAAAACCGATGGTGGCTGCGACCGGATGAGCTCCGCAAATGCTTCGTCACAGCCGAGATAGGTCCCATCGCTCCTTCGTCTCAAATGACCGACGCCCTCGCTTTCGTAGAGCGAGTTGCTGTCGGAACGGCCCGACATGACCTGGATAACGACAAAGCGCGCATCGTTGAGATAGTCGAGCAGACGCCTATTGTCCCCGCAGAAAAATGCCGGCCCCGCGCCGCCGTGGCTAATATTCAGGACCGGTAGACCGAGCCGCTCCTCAAGGATCGTGGAAAACGGATGCGCACAAAATCGTCCGAAGGACTGCGCGGCGCCGAGGATCACGAAGTAATGCCCCCTTTCGAGCCGTTCTGGCCGTGGCCCTCGGATGAAAAGAGGACGCTTGGTCGATCGGTCGATGATGCCTTCGTCAAGACAGAACGGCTGATAGTCAACGATTTGCCAGTCCGACTCCTGATACTCCGCCGCCATGCCGAGCACCCTCTCGACCCTATGTTGTCCGAACATGCATGGCTTCAGCCCGTGTGCTCTTGAAAGAAGTCGGCCCATGGGGTGTCGGCGAACGCATGTCTCAGCTCTTCATAGTTCGCAATGAGCTCCGAGAGAGATCCTGTCCGCTGACGCGCTGTTCTAGGGCTTACCCTCTCCGGCCTTAACCCCAAAAACTTCTGAATATCGTCCATCTCTTGATCTTGGCTTGCGACCAAGTCCTCGTAGTAAATGTCCTTCACGGCATGGCCTTTGAAGAACGTTTCACACTCCTGCTCGCCCATGCGCACCCATGCGAAGTGCTCTCGACAAGTCTCGACCTCCAGGCGGATCGGCGGCGGCATTTCCCCGAGCGGTCGCTGTATCGACCAAACTTGTGTCTTATGCGCGAGCTGCAGGGAGTAATACTGCTCGAGCATGTTTCTCCGCTTGATATGCAGGATCGAAATGTCCACGTTCGCCGCCAAATGGTCCCATAGAACCGCGTGCGTCCCTGTTCGGGCATGATAGTAGAAGAGCTTGAATCCCACCGCGCCGTAGTTTCTCGGCCAACGCCTGAACACGTTGCCGTGCAGAAAAGCGACCGGGTCGGAGCGGTATAGGGCCAGGAGTCTAGGCCCCTGACAGCTGAGGAAGGGGGCCATATCCCAGCCGATTGCATCCTGGGACCTGAAGAGTTCTCCGAATGCCAAAGCCTGGCTATGAGCGTTCAAGAGGCTGGTGAGCATTGTAGAGCCGGTCCGAGCGGTTCCGACGATGAGGAACCTCCTGTAGTTTGTAGTTCCGGCAATGGAGCGCAGATCGAGCATGGCTCTCGCCAGGGCATCCCTGTGTGAGTCCGAAGGGCGCAAAACACTGAGAGCGCTCATGTAACGCAGGCCTTGGGTTGCCCATGACGGCTGGACGGCGCGCGCAGCTGTGAAGAAAACATCCGGAAAAACGGTCCGTCGGCGCCAAGCAAGGCGCCCGGGCCGCCCTGCTCAACGACGCGCCCTGAGTCAAGCACGATGACGTGGTCGGCTTTTTCGATTGTGGCCAGCCTGTGGGCCACGACGAAGACGGTTCGCTCCTCGGCAAATCGGGCCAGCGCGTCTTGAAACGCCTGTTCGGTCAGGGAGTCGAGCGCGTTGGTCGCCTCGTCGAGGATGAGGATATCCGCGCCCCGCACGAGCGCCCTTGCCAAGGCAAGCCGCTGACGCTGCCCACCCGAAATTTGTGTCCCGCGCTCTCCGATCACCGTGTCATAGCCCATCTGCAGTTCCCGAATGAAATCGTCGGCGCAAGCCAGACGAGCTGCGGCAATCATTTCGGCTTCCGTCGCATCGAGTCGGCCGTAGAGGATGTTCGCTCGCACGGTATCGTCGAAAATGTAGGGATCCTGACTCACAACCGCGATGCGGGAGCGCCAGGAAGCAAGATCGAACAGGTTCAACGGGATTCCATCGACCCGGATCATGCCCTTTTGAGGCTCTTGAAAGCGAAGGAGAAGGTCCAGCAGCGTCGATTTACCCGCACCGGATCCACCGACGATGGCCGTCATGCCGCCTCGCGAGGCCTGCAGGCATACTTCAGCGAGAGCCGGCCGGCTCGCACCGTGATAGGTGAAGCTAACGTCTTCGAAGCTCACATTCTCGCGCAATCCGGTGAAGCGGTCGGCCGCTCTGGAGTCGGCTGCCCCGGTGCGGCTCGCGAGGACTTCGCTCACCGACGTCACGGAGGCGTGCAGGCCAAGCAGATTCGCCTGGGCCGATGTGAACGAAAGCAGCCGCGGCTGCAGCCGGTAAAGAATTGCGAGGAAACCCACGAGTGTTCCGACGCCGAGCTGACTCGCGTCAACCAGCAGCGCGAGCGTTGCGACGACGGCGGTGACGAGCGTCTCGGTAATCGGCCCGGTGGTGACAGAGAGCAGGACCAGTCGAAGAAAAATATGCCGCACGCGATCGGACCGTTCATTGAAGCGCTTGATCTCATAGCTCTCGCGTCCGAAGGCATGGATGACGCGTAGCCCGTTGAGCGCCGCCCAGGTCCTCTGCGCCAGCGCCACGTTGGCTTCATGGCCGATCCGGCTAAGCTTTTTGGCGCGCCTGGTGATGAGCAGAATGAGTGGTGGAATCACCGCCATGCACAGAAGCGCTACCAGAGAGAGGCGCCAGGAGAGGAACACGAGAAGGCAGACGAACACACCCATCGTTGTGGTGCTTGTGATGATCGTAAACAGATAATTCAGGGCATCGGTCGCGCGCCACGTCTCATTGTTCAGAACATTGAGCAGTTTGCCCGATGACTCCCGCTCGAGTGCCGACAGCGGTCGCTCGACAATTCTTGAAAAAATGCCCGTTCGCAGTGCGTGGCTCAGGCGCCCGTAGACTACGCCAAGCACAACCATATTCGCATAACTGACGATGCTCTTGATCAGAACCGCGACAAGGATTGCGGCGAGTATCACCGCGAGGCGCGATTCAACGGGAATTGCATCGATGACGTCGTAGAAGAATGCAAGCGATCGACCGTGACTGCCCAGTGTTCCATCCGTGCTCAGGTGCTGCACTAGCGGAATGACCAACGTGAGGCTAATGCCTTCAAACACGGAGGAAAGAAGGGCAAGGGCCGCCATGACGGGTAGGAACCAAAGATGTCCGCGCGCCAGCGCGAACAGGCGGCTGAAGAGTTTGAGTTCCTGCAGGGCCTGCGTAAGCTTCGCGAGCATGGCTGCGGGCCATTTTCCCGCGCGTCGCCGGTATCGCTTGAGCAATCGGATGAACCAGCGTCCAAAATGGTTCGTCAATGGAACGCCGCGCTCTTGCTCGGGCGAACGGCCCGGGCCAATGTCAGCGCCGGCATTTCCCTCATGCGGATACACGGCTCAGCATTGGCTGGCGGGGAACGCCTTGCCGCCTGAGATCGGTCAGGTTGGACAGATAGACGATCGGATCTTCAAGTCTGGCGTCCTGCAGCATATCGATAAAGGCGAGATAATCGGGATGACTTGGAAACTGCACCGCGCGCGCAGCGAATTCGTCCGCGGAGAAGGTTCCCCAATCCAGCATTTGATGAAACGTCACGCGATCACAATTGTGCCGCCGTCCGAGTGCGACGAATGCCGGCATTTCCCCGAAGTTATTGGCCTGAACCGTCATATGGATTTCAAAATATTTTAGTGGACCATTGGCGCGCAATTCGGCGATGAATGCGAGACGGTCAAGGAGCGTCGCGAAATTGCCTCCGCGGCGATTGACGGCGTAGGTGTCCGGTGTGGCGGCATCGATTGAGATCGTTGCCGCCTGAACCAGAGCTCGAGTCTCTCCCGGGATCGACTCCCAAATCCGATTCGTCCACAAAAGCCCGTTCGTATGCAGATGAATGCATTCAAGCTTTGGCATTGCCGAGCGCTTTATCGTTTGCAGCCAGCGCCGGAAATATGGGCTGCCGAATGGATCGCCCGAACCCGTGATGTAAAGGAGACGTGCCTCCTTTAGCGCCTCGTCTTCGAGGCGTTTCTGAATCTTGGTGATGGCAGCACCATGGGCGGTTTCCATGATGACGTGTGTCCGGCAGGTCGGACATGAAAGATTGCACGATTGGTCGAAGCAGCAGATCACGTCGCTAGGGCCGTACGGAAGAAACGTCAGCTCTTTTCGAATGATCTCAAGCAATTTCTCGTCATGGACGTCTTCGACACGCTGGACGGGACCGTCGACCCTCTGGAGATAGGGGCAAACCTCGGCTTTGCAGTATTTGAACGAACCATCCAGGATCGAACGCCGGAAGTCGCGCGCTGCCTTGCCGTTCCACACCTGCTCGACGGAGCGTTCCTGCATGTTGCCGAAAGACTTTGTTACCCAATTCTGGCAGCAGGGGAAGACGTCGCCTCGGTTCCCGCCCCCGCCCAAGACCTCGAACCGAGTGAAGGGCTGAGAACAGAACAGGCGCCCGCTGCCGTTTGCTGGGCGAACCGGCTCGGCGCCGAATATCGATGCGTTCATCGCTTTCTGAAACAATTTGCGGAGCCGGTGTTGTCCTTTCACATGACCTCCTTTCTGAGCGGTTGAAGTTGGACGAGCGCCCGGTCAGGCCCCAACCAGTTTGCGTAGCAGGCGCGCGGCAAGCTGGGTTCGCCGGTCCGCCGCGAGACGTTGCGCTTGCATCTTGAGATGGGGTTTGTTGATCTTTTGATCTGCCCAATCCCAGATATTCTCGGTCGCCTGCTTTCGTCGGAAGAACGAGGTGACCTGGAACTTCTTGATGAGTTCCCATTCGTCCTCGCCCATCAGGAAGTCATGCAAGATCCGCACGGACGGCATCGGGAAATCGTCGACGGCTACCACACCGCCCACCCGCAACCGCTGCTCCGTATAGTGCCAATCGAGAATTGGAAAAGGGAAACGGTGCGCGCCATCGATGAGGACAAAATCCAGTGTTTCGGGTATGTCCCGGCCCGACGCCAGGGCAACGTCAGAGCTTTCGTGGATGAATTTCACAGAACACTCGATGCCATGGTCGGCACAATAGCTGCGGATCCGGTCGGCTTGGCTGCGGTCCGGCGTGATGCAGACATGGGCCGTTCCGGCTATGGCAAAGGCGACGGTCGTCTGGCCGGCCCCTGTTTCCAGCGTCCGCATGCCCGGCTTGAGTTGGCCGTAGATGAACTGCAGAACTGCTGGCGCCACGGCCCAATTTGCCGGTTTGCCGTCGGGCCAGGCGTGGAAATGCGGCAGTTCGGCGATGAGCGTATCAATCGGTTCCATAGGCGGATCTGATTCCACTCGAGGGACCCCTTCCCAAGCGTGAGCCGAAACGTCTTGCTCTTATCGGGACCTGGCGCAGTGCCTGGTCGATGCGCCACGGTCTTGAGTTCCTTATTGGTGCAAGCTCGGCCTCTGTGACCCGAACTTGCCGTTCCAGCCTATCGGCAAAGCCTTTCCATCGCTCAAGGTCGCGCCCGCGTCGGAGAAACATATATCGGGGTGGACCACATCGAGAGGTTCGTCGGTTGGCTTGTCCGATGCCTTTAGAAAGGGCTCGCGAAGAAGAGAGGCTGCATCGGTGGGGAAACATAAGATGATTTGTCGAGTAAATTTCTCAAACAAAGTGCGACCCTGGGTATCTTGACAGGCACTCTAGCGAGGGTATGGATATCCTGCCGTGGCAATTTCGGGTTGGCTTGCGCGCGGCGCCACACTCCGACCATATCCATAGCCATATCCGGCCCTTGGCTGCCTAACATATTGAAATTATGCATAAAATCAGCAAGTCCGCATGGGAAATGGCGCATTCGCCAGGATTCGAATGCATGACCTCTGTTGTCTTCGCAAGGCAGCGTTCCCTTTTAAGTGAGGCCACGGTGATTGGACCTGCCGGTTCGGACCGTCTGCTCATGGCGCCAAGTGCCGCGCTGGAACGGGCAGAGCGCGTCTGCTCGGCCCGAATACGTCAGACGTCAACTTGTTCCGCGATGAGAAGGGCGTCGTCTACTTCGATGCCGAGATTGCGTACGGTGCTTGGCCCTTCTGCGACGTCCCGCGACAAGGACAAGATGGCCGCTTCCGGCCCGGAGGCGGAAGCTTTCGGGCTGCTATGAAATTCACGAGTTCATGCACAGGGCGATCCGGCTCTAACCGAGCAAGCCGCGCAATAGAACCACCGCCGCCACGCCGCCCAGGATCGCCACCAGCATCGGCACGCGCCAGGCAAGCAGCAAGGTGGCAAGCGCGGCCAGCGTCTCGGCGGGGCCGGTTGCCAGAACGGTGGGCGCGATGAGCGCGGTCAACACCGCCAACGGAACGGCCTCAAGCCCGGCCTTGAGCCGGCCGCCAACGGCAAATCGCCGGATGAGCCAATAGCCGCCGGCCCGCGAAGCATAGGTCACGGCCATCATGCCGAACCATGTAGCCAGCGTGGCGAGATCAACGCGCATCGGCTGGCCTTGCGAGAATCGCGGCAGCGGCCGTGCCGGCGATGCCGCCGATGAAGATGTACCAGACGCCCGGCAGAAACTTTGAGGCGAGCAGCGCGCAAGCCGCGCTGACGACGATGGGCGCCGCGCTGGCACGGCCCCGCCACAGGCCGAACAGGATCACCAGGAAGACGGCGACGAAGGCGTAATCGAAGCCATAGCGGCGCGGATCGGCAATGGTGCTGCCCAAAACGTTTCCCAGGGTCGACCAGAATATCCAGGAAACATAGAACGGCAGGGCCTGGCCGAAATAATAGGCGGGCGTCAGGCGTCCCTCGGCGGCACGACGCAAGGCCACGGCCCATATTTCATCGGCCAGGAAAAAAAGCGCGAGATAGGACTGCCGCGGCCCGAACCGGCCCATGTAGGGCCCGATGGCCGCGCTCATCAGTAGATGGCGCAGGTTGACCATCGCCGTGCTGGCAATGATGACCAGGGCGG
>WNFT01000886.1_pt1 | contig 25394 bp, 20 predicted proteins | sample 5400191 | NCBI WGS metagenome assembly WNFT01 (sample SAMN13153359, study PRJNA577476) | soil metagenome | isolation source: 80 cm saprolite under Madrone tree | place: USA:California | collected 2016-06-14 | reverse complement strand
AATCCGCCATCGCGTTCGCCCATCACCGGATCGAGGCAATACAGCGCGGCAGGATTCTCCGCGCGAATGCGCGTGACGATACCAGCGGCAACCGGCGCTGCCTTCCCCAGGAACCCGGTTAAAACGGCATCAAGGCGGCCGAACAGGCCGAGCTTGCCCAGGCCTTCCGCCACGTCGGCGACCTCGGCCGTCGGCAAAATGCGCCCGCTGTGGGTGGCGTAGCCCAGGTGGTTGGAGAGCAGGGTCGTATCCACCGGCCAGACCTGATGGCCCAGGCGCTGCAGCGCTGGCACGGCGGTGGAATTGCCGACATGGCCATAGGCGACCCGCGATTGGAGGGAGAGAATCTGCATGGCGTCCCGCGACTTTGCCACAGCCCCGGCCTCCGTTATAGTCGCGGCCGTTCCGCCCCTCGGAGGACGTCGCTTGTTTCAGACAGCTCACCCTCGCCGCAGCGTGCTCTACGTTCCCGGCGCCAATCTGCGTGCCATGGAAAAGTCGAAGAACCTGCCGGCGGATGTCCTGATCTTCGATCTGGAGGATGCCGTGGCGCCCGACGCCAAGCGCGATGCCCGCATCCAGGTGGTGAATGCGGTCAAGGCCGGCGGCTATGGCAAGCGCGAGATCGTCATCCGGGTCAATGGGCTGAATACGCCCTGGGGCTATGCCGATCTGGTGGCGGCGGGCACCTCGGGCGCCCATGCGGTGCTGCTGCCCAAGACGGAGAATGTCGAATCCGTGCGCCAGGCCCAGACCGTGATGGCGGCCAACGATGCTCCGGCCGATCTCTCCATCTGGTGCATGATGGAGACGCCGCGCGCGATCCTGAACGCCGAGGCGATTGCCGGATCCAGCCCGCGGGTGAACTGCTTCGTCATGGGCACATCCGATCTCGCCAACGATCTGCATGCCCCCCATACCCGCGATCGATTGCCCATGCTGACCAGCCTCGGGCTTTGCATCCTGGCGGCGCGCGCGTTTGGCCTCGCGATCCTCGACGGCGTCCATCTCGATCTCGAGGACATGACGGGCTTCGAGCAGGCCTGTCACCAGGGCCATGATCTGGGCTTCGACGGCAAGACCCTGATCCATCCAAAGACCATCGAGATCGCCAACAAGATCTTCGCCCCGGCCAAGGAGGAGGTGGCATCGGCCCAGCGCATCATCGCCGCCCATGCCGCGGCGGTGGCCGAGGGCAAGGGCATCGTCGTGGTGGACGGAAGGCTGGTGGAAAACCTGCATGTGCTCAATGCACGCCGCATCGTCGATCTGGCTCATGCCATCGCCGAGCTCGAGGCCCGCGGTTGAGCACGAGCAAGACCGATCCCGGCCGCTTCTTCGAAGACTTCCGGATCGGGGAGACCATTTCCCACGCCACGCCGCGCACGGTGGGCGAGGGGGAGCGCGCGCTTTACATCGCGCTGACCGGCTCGCGTTTCGCACTTGCCAGTTCCGACGAATTCGCCCGGCGGCTGAAACTGCCGAGCGCCCCGCTGGACGACATGCTGGTCTTCCATCTGGTCTTCGGGCGCAGCGTGCCGGATATCTCGCTGAACGCAATTGCCAATCTGGGCTATGCCGACGGGCGCTTCGGGGCGGCCGTATATCCCGGCGATACGCTGAGTGCCGCCTCCCGCGTGATCGGCCTCAAGGAAAATTCCAATCATGAGACCGGAGTGGTCTATGTGCGCACGGCCGGGATCAATCAGCGCGGCGAGACGGTGCTGGACTATGTGCGCTGGGTCATGCTGCCCAAGCGCGACCGCTCGTCGCCCGCGCCCGATCCGGTGGTGCCGGCCCTGCCGGAAGGCGTGCCCGCCGGCGCCCTGAAGCTTCCCGCCGGCATGGATCTTTCCGGCTATGACGCCGCGCTCGCCGGCAGTCCGCATTGTTGGGATGACTACGCCGTGGGCGAGAAGATCGATCACGTCGACGGCATGACCGTCGAAGAAGCCTGCCATATGACGGCCACGCGGCTCTATCAGAACACCGCCAAGGTCCATTTCAATCAGCATGCGCAGAAGGCCGCGCGCTTCGGCCGGCGCATCGTCTATGGCGGCCATGTCATCAGCTTGGCGCGCGCCCTCAGTTTCAATGGGCTGGCCAGTGCTTTGCGCATCGCCGCCATCAATGGTGGGCGCCATCTCAATCCCTGCTTTGCCGGCGATACGCTCTATGCCTGGAGCCAAGTGGCGCAGAAATGGGAATTGCCGGGTCGGCGCGACGCCGGCGCGCTTCGGATTCGTACATTCGCCACGAAAGACCGCCCTTGCGCCGATTTTCCCGCCGAAGGGAACGACCTGCTGCTCGATCTCGACTACACGGCGATCTTGCCCCGGCGATAAAGGAAACTCGCTACATATAGCGGCGATTCAACTAAGGCCCACAAAATCCCGTTGAGCTCCGCGACTCGGTCATGATAAAGGAGAAGGCGTCGGGTGCGGGCCGATGTCGCCATCCACCGCATGCGCGCTCCCGCGAGGGGGCGCTCCCGACGCCTTCGGAGCCGCAAGGGCTCCTGCACGAAAAAGCGGCGGGGCATTCCTGCCGACGGCGCGCCAAGCCCGACCTTCACATCGCGACCGGCGCCGCTGCCACAGCAATAGGCTCCCTCGGATCGGGAGCCTCGCCCGGTGAAGGGCCTGCCAATTCTCGACCGACCTCCGGCCGCAACACCAGCTCCGCCCGAAGGCGAAGCAACGGCATCGCCGAGGCCTTTCACGACGCGTGGCGAGGCGCCAGCGCCATGCCGCGACCCCCTTGGACCGAAAGGCAAGTCTTCCTTGAGAACGACCTGGCCTTCCACCTCGACGACCGAAGCGAGCGCGGCAGAGCCGTGCCGGCCTAAGCCACCGACGCCGGACGACCTGCCCTGGGAAGGGCGGCAGCCGCCCGCGAACACGCGTAAAACCAGCCTATCCCTGCGCGGCAGGGCCAAGCCGGGCACGCGGCCCGACGCTTTCGCGTACTGGCCGAAAGGTTGAGCCTAGTTGGCGGCGCGAACAACCGCCCTGTCGGCCCGCGGAGCAGAATCTTGTGAATAAATCTATCGGTCACACACATTTAATGGTGCTCTTATCCACAGAATTACCCACAGAGCCCGGCTACGTTGACTTGCACCAGCGGTAAAGCTAAACCGTGAGGCCTATCGTTGCAGCGCAGCAGAGAACTGGACCGCAGCATGTTGTCGGCAAATCGCCCGCTCTCGCCGCATCTGCAAATCTACAAGCCCCAACTCACTTCAGTCTTGTCGATCCTGCACCGTTTCACTGGTCTGGGCCTGACGCTGGGCGCCGCCGTCCTGGTGGCCTGGCTCATCGCCGCCGCCCATGGCGCCGCCGCTTTCGATTACGCCCAATCCATGGCCGGGGCCTGGTATGGCCGGCTTCTGCTGTTCCTCTGGGCTTTCGCCCTCTTCTTTCATCTGTGCAACGGCATCCGGCATCTGTTCTGGGATGCCGGATTCGGTTTCGAGTTGAAAACGGTCTATCTCAGCGGCTGGACCGTGGTGATCGTCTCGGCCTTGCTGACCCTGGGATCTTTTATCGCCGGCTACTGGTATCTGGGAGCGTTCTGATGAGCGATACCCGCAGCGCGCTTGCCAGGACGCGGGGCCAGGGCGCCGCCAAGGAAGGCTTGCGCCACTGGTGGGGCCAGCGCGTCACGGCCCTGCTGCTCATTCCCCTGGTCATCTGGTTTGTCATCGGCCTCGTGATCCATACCGGCGCCGATCATGCCGCCGTCACCGACTGGCTGAGCGGGCCGGTGACCTATGGCTTGATGCTGGTCCTGCTGGGGGCCGCCTTCTGGCATGGGGCGCTAGGCCTTCAGGCGGTGATCGAGGATTACATCGCCGGCGAATGGCAGAAGCTCAGCCTCGTTCTTTTATCCAGGCTGGTCTGCCTCGGCCTGTTCGTGGCTGCCTATGTTTCTCTCACCATCATCGCGTTTGCGGGCTGATCCATGGCCAATGGCAAAGCCTACGAGGTGGTCGACCACAGCTATGACGTGATCGTCGTGGGCGCCGGCGGTGCCGGCTTGCGCGCCACCTTTGGCATGGCCGAGAAAGGCTTGCGCACCGCCTGCCTGTCCAAGGTCTTCCCGACCCGCAGCCACACGGTGGCGGCTCAAGGGGGAATGAGTGCGGCGCTCGGCAATATGGGCGAGGACGATTGGCGCTGGCATATGTACGACACGGTCAAGGGGTCGGACTGGCTGGGCGATCAGGACGCCATCGAATACATGGTGCGCGAAGCGATCCCCGCGGTGATCGAGCTCGAGCACTACGGCGTGCCCTTCAGCCGCACCGAGGCGGGCAAGATCTATCAGCGTCCCTTCGGCGGCATGACCACACGTTATGGCGAGGGCATCGCGCAACGCACCTGCGCCGCGGCGGATCGCACGGGGCACGCCATTCTGCATACTCTCTATCAGCAGGCGCTCAAGCATCAGGCCGAGTTCTTCATCGAGTACATCGCCCTCGACCTGATCATGGATGAGGCGGGCGTGTGCCGCGGCGTCATGGCCTGGTCGCTGGAAGATGGCCGCATGCACCGCTTCCGCGCCCAGATGACGGTGCTGGCGACGGGCGGCTATGGCCGGATCTATTTCTCCTGCACTTCGGCCCATACCTGCACGGGGGACGGCAGCGCCATGGCGCTGCGTGCAGGATTGCCGCTCCAGGACATGGAATTCGTCCAGTTCCACCCCACCGGCATCTATGGTGCCGGCTGCCTGATTACTGAAGGCGTGCGTGGCGAAGGCGGCTATCTTACCAGCGCCACCGGCGAACGATTTATGGAGCGCTACGCCCCCAGCGCCAAGGACCTTGCCTCGCGCGACGTGGTCAGCCGGGCCATGACGCTCGAGATCCGCGAGGGCCGCGGCGTCGGCCCGAAGAAGGACTACATCGACCTTCATCTGGAGCATCTCGATCCCAAGATGATCCATCAGCGCCTGCCCGGCATCGCCGAGACGGCGCGCATCTTCGCCGGCGTCGATGTGACCAGGGAGCCGATCCCCGTTTTGCCGACCTGCCACTACAACATGGGCGGCATCCCGACCAATTACCGGGCCGAGGTTGTGACGCTGAAGAATGGCGATCCCGATTCGGTCGTGCCGGGGCTGATGGCCATCGGCGAAGCGGCTTGCGTTTCCGTCCACGGCGCCAATCGCCTCGGTTCCAACTCGCTGCTCGACCTCATCGTCTTCGGCCGGGCCGCCTCGCTTCGCGCCGCCGAGGTGGTGACGCCGGGCGGGCGGCAACCCGATTTGCCGGCCGATGCCGGCGAGGCTGCGCTCGCCCGCTTCGATCGCTTCCGCCACGCCGACGGCGAGGTGACCACGGCGGCGTTGCGCCTGGAGATGCAACGCATCATGCAGGCCGACTGTGCCGTCTTCCGCACCGGCCAGATCCTGGCCGAGGGCGTGGCCAAGCTTCAGCAATCCTGGGCCAAGCGCGCCCATCTCAAGGTGGCGGATCGCTCCCTCATCTGGAACAGTGATCTGGTGGAGACGCTCGAGCTCGACAATCTGCTCGCCCAGGCCATGGTCACCATCGTCTCGGCAGCCAATCGCACCGAAAGCCGCGGCGCCCATGCCCGCGAGGATTTCGGCGCCCGCGACGACAAGAACTGGCTGAAGCATACGATCGCCTGGATGGGTGAGGAGGGAACGCCGCATTTCGGCTACCGGCCGGTCCATCTCCAGCCGCTCAGCAACGACGTGCAATCCTTCCCGCCCAAGGCGCGGGTCTATTAAAGGAATTCCGAGCATGGCCGCGCTCACGCTTCCCAAGAATTCGAAAATCGTCGCCGGCAAAGCCCATGCCGGCGCGCCGGACGCCAAGAAGCCCAAGACCTTCAAGATCTATCGCTGGAATCCGGACGAGGCCGCCAATCCGCGCATCGACAGCTATCAGGTCGACCTTGCCGATTGTGGGCCGATGGTTCTGGACGCCCTCATCAAGATCAAGAACGAGGTGGATTCGACGCTCACATTCCGGCGCTCCTGCCGCGAAGGCGTCTGCGGCTCCTGTGCCATGAACATCGACGGCACCAATACGCTGGCCTGCACCAAATACATCTCCGAGGTGAGGGGCGATGTTGCCGTATATCCCTTGCCCCATATGCCGGTGGTGAAAGATCTGGTGCCCGACCTGAACCAGGCTTATTCCCAATACGCGTCCATAGAGCCCTGGCTGAAGACCACCACCCTGCCGCCTGAACGCGAGCGGCCGCAATCCCCAGAGGAGCGCGCCCGGCTGGACGGTTTGTGGGAATGCATCCTCTGTTTCTGCTGTTCCACCGCCTGTCCCAGTTATTGGTGGAACGGCGATCGCTATCTGGGGCCGGCGATTCTGCTCCAGGCCTATCGCTGGATCGCCGACAGCCGCGACGAGGCCGCGGGCGAGCGCCTCGACAATCTGGAAGATCCCTTCCGCCTCTATCGCTGCCACACCATCATGAACTGCACCCGCACCTGCCCCAAGAGCCTGAACCCCGCCAAGGCCATCGCCGAGATCAAGAAGCAGATGCTCGCGCGGCGCTGAGGCGCGAACGGCTGAGCGCGATCGCGACCTGCATCCGATGCCGACTGCATTTTCGTCATGTCCGCGCTACGGCGCGGGCATCCACGCCCTGGCCCCTTCAATCCCCCCTTGATGCAGGGCAATCGCATTCGGCGAGCCTGTTGCCTTTCTCTCCTCTGTCATTCCCGCGCAAGCGGGAATCCAGCGCCCCAAAACCCGTCACTCGCCCCCGGATTCCCTTGCACGGGAATGACGGCAACAGAGAGGTCGCAGAACCCATATGCGATTGCCCTGCCTTGATGGAGGCGGGGGTAGGGCTGCGAGCGATTTCTGCGCTTCGGCCTGCGGCCGTCCCGGGAATGACGGCAGAGACTCCGATTGGATTGGTCGAGCGCTCGAGTTGCTTGAGTACGCCAATCCCTCTCGCGATTTTCATCGAGAACATGTAATCACTAAGCCATGGACAAGGTAGTCATCGTCACCGGCGCCAGCCGCGGCATCGGCGCGTCGGCCGCTCTCGGTGCGGCCAAGGCGGGCTATCGCGTGGTGGTCAATTACGCCCAGCGGCGCGAGGAGGCAGAAGCGGTCGTGCGGGATATCGCTACGGGCGGCGGTACGGCGGTCGCGATCCAGGCCGACGTCGGCCTCGAGGCCGATGTGATGCGACTCTTTGCCGAGACGGATCGTCTGTACGGTCGGCTCGACGGCCTGGTCAACAATGCCGGGGTGGTGGGTCGCAGCAGCCGCTTCGTCGACATGGCGACGGCGGACCTCCATCGCGTCTTCGCCATCAACGTCTTCGGCAGCTTCCTCTGCGCGCGCGAAGCGGTGAAGCGCATGTCCACATCCCGTGGCGGCGCAGGCGGGGCCATCGTCAATATTTCTTCCGGGGCGGCAACACTGGGCAGCCCCGGCGAATTCATCCACTACGCGGCTTCCAAGGGCGCGATCAACACATTCACGATCGGGCTCGCCAAAGAGGTCGCCCATGAGGGCATCCGGGTCAACGCCATCGAGCCGGGCATGGTCGACACCGAGATGCAGAACGCCTCCGGCGACACCGGACGCATGGCCCGGATCGTGCCGACGGTGCCCATGGCTCGTGCTGCGTCCGCCACTGAGATCGCCGGGCCGATCCTGTTCCTGCTGTCCGACGCCGCCTCCTATATGACCGGTGCAATTCTGCGGGTCGCCGGCGGCCGATGAGGGAAGAGGCAGCGGTGCTCGATAGTCCCAGCCTTGGCGGGGGACCGCTTGCGGCATACCGGCGGCGTTGCGCCGAGGGCAAGCTGGAAGCCGATCCGGCCCAACTCCTGGCCGCCGAGAAGCTGCAATCCCTGCACAATGCGCTCGCCCGCCGCGGCGCCAGTCGGGCGGGCGGCAATTGGCGCGAGCGTCTAGGCCTTTCCCATCGGGCCCTGCCGGAAACCCAGGGCCTCTATATTTTCGGCGGCGTCGGGCGCGGCAAATCCATGCTGATGGATATGTTCTTCGCCGGCGCGCCCGTCGAGAGGAAACGCCGCGTCCATTTCCTCGCCTTCATGCTGGAAGTGCATGAGGCCCTGCATGCCTGGCGCAAGACGGCCAATGGAGACCCCATCCCGGCGCTGGCCGCCGCCATCGCCGCCGAGAGCCGCCTCTTCTGCTTCGACGAGTTCCAGGTGACCAATATCGCCGACGCCATGCTGCTCGGTCGGCTCTTTGCCGCCTTGTTCGACGAGGGCGTGGTGGTGGTGGCGACATCCAATACCGCCCCTGACGACCTCTATAAAGGCGGGCTCCAGCGCGAGCGCTTCCTGCCCTTCATCGCGTTGCTGAAGGAGAAGCTCGATATTCTGGAGTTGGACGGCGAGACCGACTACCGGCGCCTGCGCATCCGCGATCTTGCCCTCTATCACACGCCGCTTGGCGATGCCGCGAGCCAAAGCCTCGCGGAGGCCTTTGCCCGATTGACCGATGGCGCAACGCCGGCGCCCACGACACTGATCGCGCAGGGTCGCGACGTGCCGCTGGCCAAGGCCGCGAAGGGCGTTGCCTGGCTCAGCTTCGACGATCTCTGTCGCCAGCCTCTGGGCTCCGCCGACTACCTCGCTATCGCAACGCATTTTCATACGGTGCTGCTCGATGGCGTGCCGGTGATGACGCGCGATGACCACAATGCGGCGCGGCGTTTCATGACGTTGATCGATGCGCTCTACGAACATCGCGTGCATGCGATCGTGGCGGCGCAAGACGTGCCGGATCGACTCTTCGCGGCGGGAATCGGCGCGGAAGATTTTCGTCGCGCGGCCTCCCGCCTGCTCGAAATGCAGACGCGGGAATATCTCCGCCAACCGCATCTGCCATGATTCGTGAAATTTCCTGTCTAGATCTACTTGCTCTTGGGGAACAAAAAGCGTAATAACACAATACCTAGTGTCAAGAGTTGACACCTGCACGGGGGCTTGATGGCTCGAAATAAGATCGCCCTGGTCGGCGCCGGCAATATCGGAGGCACGCTGGCGCTGCTCATCGGTCTCAAGGAACTTGGCGACGTCGTGCTGTTCGATGTCGTCGACGGCGTTCCCCAGGGCAAAGGACTCGATATCGCACAGGGCTCGCCGATCGAAGGCTTCGACGCGCGTCTCGTCGGCTCCAACGATTATGCCTCGCTCGTCGGAGCGGATGTCGTCATCTGCACCGCCGGTATCGCGCGCAAGCCGGGCATGAGCCGCGATGATCTGCTCGCCACCAATTGCAAAGTCATTTCCACGGTGGGTGCGGCGATCAAGCAGCATTGTCCGAAGGCCTTCGTCATCGTCATCACCAATCCGCTCGACGCCATGGTTGCCGTGATGCGCGAGGCCTCGGGCCTGCCGCACAGCCATGTCGTCGGCATGGCCGGCGTGCTCGACAGCGCGCGCTTCCGGTTTTTTTTGGCCGAGGAATTCAAAGTCTCGGTCGAGGATGTCACCGCATTCGTTCTCGGTGGGCATGGCGATACCATGGTTCCGCTGATACGCTATTCGACCGTGGCCGGGATTCCGCTTCCCGACCTGGTCAAGATGGGTTGGACCACGCAGGAACGGCTCGACAAAATTCTCCAGCGCACGCGAGACGGCGGCGCGGAGATTGTCAGCCTTCTGAAAACGGGGTCCGCATACTACGCCCCGGCAGCCGCGGCCGTGCAGATGGCGGAGAGCCATCTGAAGGACAAGAAGCGCGTGCTGCCCTGTGCCGCCTATTTGGACGGCCAGTACGGGGTCAAAGGGCTCTACGTCGGAGTGCCGGTCATCATCGGCGCTGGTGGCGTGGAGAGGGTGGTCGAGATTGCGTTGGACACGGCAGAGAAGGCTTTGTTCGACAAATCGGTCTCGGCCGTTCGGGGCCTCATCGATGAGGTGAGGAAAATTCAGAGAGGAGACTAAGCTATGAGAAAGATGACCCGTAAGACCGCCAAGCTGGCGGCGAAGAAGCCGGCCAAGAAGGCCGCGCCGAAGAAGGCGAAAAAGGCTGCTAAGAAGAAGAAGAAGTAACGTCGGTTTCGACTGACGTTATTTTGAAGCCGGGTGCGGCGCTCGCGCCGCCCCGGAAGCGGTTCTCGGGGGGCGGCGCTCGCGCCGTCCCCCGAAACTATTGCACCCGGCCATCGAACGGTCGACCTCGAAAACCGCTCGCAACCAATGGCGCCATCCCGGCGGCACAATTATTGTCCCTGTCGCGATTTAGGGTTAGATTACTGCCGTTGCTGCACTGCGGCATGAGCGCTTCGGCGCTCTTTACGTGTCGATGAACATAGGCCGATGAACATTCACGAATATCAGGCGAAAAGCCTGATGGCGAAATTCGGCGTCGCGGTACCCCGCGGCGCCGTGGCGTATACGCCCAATGAGGCGGAAGAGGCGGCCAAATCCCTCGGAGGATCGATCTGGGCGGTCAAGGCCCAGATTCACGCCGGTGGGCGGGGCAAGGCCGGTGGAATCAAATTGGCTCGGAGCCTTACCGAGGTGCGCGAAGCGGCCCAGGCCCTGCTGGGCCGTGCGCTGGTCACCCATCAAACGGGGCCCCAAGGCAAGGAAGTCAAACGCGTCTATGTTGAGGCGGGCTGCGACATCGCGCGCGAGCTCTATCTCGGCATCCTGATCGACCGATCCAGTTCGCGGGTCGTGGTGATGGCCTCCACCGAGGGCGGGACGGAGATCGAGACGGTAGCCGCCAAGACGCCCGAGAAGATCATTCGCGTCACCATCGATCCAGCCAGCGGCCTCATGCCCCATCATGCCCGCCGGATCGCCTATGGCCTGGGCCTGGAGGGCGACCAGGTGTCGCCTGCGACCAGATTCATTGCCGCCATGTATCGCGGCTTCATCGATCTCGATGCCTCGATTGTCGAGATCAATCCGCTGGTGGTGACCAAGACGGGCGAGGTGATGGCGCTCGATGCCAAGATGAACTTCGACGACAACGCCCTCTTCCGCCACAAGGACGTGGAGGCGCTGCGCGACGAGTCGGAGGAAGATCCCTCGGAGCTCGAAGCCGCCAAGCACGGCCTCAATTACATCAAGCTCGATGGCAATATCGGCTGCATGGTGAACGGCGCTGGCCTCGCCATGGCGACCATGGACATCATCAAGCTCTATGGCGGATCGCCGGCGAATTTCCTAGACGTGGGCGGCGGGGCGACGCGCGATCGGGTGACCACCGCCTTCAAACTGATCCTCTCCGATCCCCATGTGGAGGGCATCCTGGTCAACATCTTCGGCGGCATCATGCGCTGCGATGTCATCGCCGAGGGCGTGGTGGCTGCGGCCAAGGAGATCAGCCTGGGCGTGCCCCTGGTGGTGCGCCTGGAAGGCACCAATGTCGAGCTCGGCAAGAAGATCCTGCGCGAATCCGGATTGCCCATCGTCTCGGCCGACAATCTGGCCGATGCGGCCGAGAAGATCGTCAAAGCCGTGAAGGAAGCCGCCTGATGGCCGTTCTCGTCGATCGCAATACCAAGGTCATCTGCCAGGGCTTCACCGGCGCGCAAGGCACCTTCCATTCCGAGCAGGCCATCGCCTATGGCACCAAGATGGTGGGGGGCGTCACCCCGGGCAAAGGCGGGACGCGCCATCTCGATCTGCCGGTCTTCGACACGGTGGGGGCCGCCGTATCCAAGACCGGCGCTACGGCAAGCGTGATCTACGTGCCGCCGCCCTTTGCCGCCGACGCCATTCTGGAAGCCGTCGAATCGCGCGTGGCCCTTGTCGTCTGCATTACCGAGGGCATTCCCGTTCTCGACATGGTGCGGGTGAAGCGCGTGCTGGCGGGCAGCGGCACGCGGCTTATCGGCCCCAACTGCCCCGGCGTCATCACCCCCGACGAATGCAAGATCGGCATCATGCCCGGCCATATCCATAGCCGCGGGCGGATCGGCATTGTTTCGCGCTCCGGCACGCTTACATACGAGGCCGTGGCGCAGACCACCGCTGCAGGATTGGGCCAATCAACCTGCATCGGCATCGGCGGCGATCCGGTCAACGGCACCAGCTTCGTCGATTGCCTGGAGCTGTTCCTGGACGATGAGGAGACCCAAGCCATCATCATGATCGGCGAGATCGGCGGCAGCGCCGAGGAAGAGGCCGCGGCCCTGCTGAAAGCCGCAAAGCGCAAGAAGCCGGTGGTGGGTTTCATCGCCGGCCGCACCGCGCCGCCTGGACGGCGCATGGGACATGCCGGGGCCATTATCTCCGGCGGCAAGGGCGGGGCCGAGGACAAGATCGAGGCGATGAGAGCGGCGGGAATCACCGTGGCGGATTCGCCGGCCAGCCTGGGCAGCACCATGTTGCGGGTGCTGAAGGGTTAAGGGCCAAAGGGCCAAGAGCTGGCAGGCCGGTGCCGGCCGCAGGATAACGAGCCGCCCGGGACGGGCGCCAACAGCGGTAGACGAGCGATGCAAGAGAGCGAGACATCCTTCCTTTCCGGGCCGAACGCGGCCTTCATCACGGAGCTTTATGCCCGTTACGCCGAGGACCCCCAATCGGTCGAACCGGGCTGGCGCAGCTATTTCGCCTCCCTCGGCGAAGAGGCCGCGGCGGCACTCGGCGATCTCCGCGGGGCAAGCTGGGCGCCCCGCCAAGCGGCCTTCCTTGATGGCAGTGGCGCCGGCGGCAATGGCCATGCCGAGGCCCACCCCTCCGCCGGCAATGGCGCCGCCATGCCGCTCGCGATGATCGAAACGGCCCCCGGCGTGGAAGCGCTACGTAGCGCCGCGAAGGATTCCGTCCGCGCGCTGATGCTGATTCGCGCCTATCGCGTGCGCGGCCATATGGAGGCCGATCTCGATCCCCTCGGGCTAAAGCCGATCAAGCCCCATGCGGACCTGGATCCGGCCACTTACGGATTTAGCGATGCCGATATGGATCGGCCGATTTTCGTCAACAATGTGTTCGGGCTGGAGACGGCCACATTGCGCCAGATCATCGCCCGGGTTCGTGCCACCTATTGCGGCAAGATCGGCGTCGAATACATGCATATCCAGGACCCGGCGCAGCGCGCCTGGATCCAGGACCGCATTGAATCCGTGCTCAACCAGACCGAATTCACCGAGAAGGGCAAGCGCGCGATCCTGGATCGGCTGACCGCCGCCGAGGTCTTCGAGCATTTTCTCGACCGCAAATATACCGGCACCAAGCGTTTCGGCCTGGACGGCGGCGAGACGCTGATCCCGGCAATGGAACAGATCCTGAAACGCGGCGTCCAGTTGGGCATCACCGAGGTCGTCTTGGGCATGACCCATCGCGGCCGCCTCAACGTGCTGGCCAATTTCATGGGCAAGCCCTTTGCCGCCATCTTCTCCGAGTTTCAGGGCAACCCGGCCAATCCCGAGGATGTCCAGGGCTCGGCCGACGTCAAATACCATCTCGGCACGTCCTCGGACCGCGAGTTCGACGGCAAGATCGTGCATCTTTCGCTGACCGCCAACCCCTCCCATCTGGAAGCGGCTGACACGGTCGTCCTGGGCAAGGTCAGGGCCAAGCAGCGCCAGAAACAGGATACTGAGCGCAACCACAGCATGGCCCTCCTCCTCCACGGCGATGCCTCCTTCGCCGGGCAGGGGTTGGTGGCTGAAACCCTCGATCTATCGGATCTCAAGGGCTATCGCACCGGCGGCACCATCCATTTCATCATCAATAATCAGATCGGCTTCACCACCAATCCGGTTCAGTCGCGCTCCGGCCCCTATTGCTCGGAAGTGGCAAAGATGGTCCAGGCGCCGATTCTCCACGTCAACGGCGACGATCCGGAGGCAGCCGTCCATGTCGCGCGCATCGCCACCGAATTTCGCCAGCAGTTCAAGAAGGACGTGGTTATCGACATGTTCTGCTATCGGCGCTTCGGCCATAACGAGGGCGACGAGCCGGCCTTTACCCAGCCCCTGATGTACAAGACCATCGCCAAGCACCCCACCACCCGCGCGATCTATGCGGAGCGGCTGTTGAACGAGGGCATGATCGGCGCCGGCGAGGCCGAGCAGATGGTGGCGGAATTCCAGCAGCATCTGGAGCGGGAATTCGACGGTGCCGCCAGCTACAAGCCCAATAAGGCGGATTGGCTTGAAGGCGCCTGGACGGGGCTGGCCACGGCCTCAGGCGACGATCGCCGGGGGGAGACCGCGGTCGCGCGCGAAAATCTGCAACGCGTCGGCCAGGCAATCGCCCAGGTGCCGGCCGATTTCAATGCCAACCGCAAGGTTCTGCGCCTGTTGGAAAATCGCAAGCAGATGGCGGCGACCGGGGAAGGCATCGATTGGGCAATGGGTGAGGCGCTGGCCTTCGGCACATTGCTGGACGAGGGCACTGCGGTGCGTCTCTCCGGCCAGGATGTATGTCGCGGCACCTTCTCCCAGCGCCACGCGGTGCTGATCGACCAGGAGACGGAGCGGCACTATCTGCCGCTCAACAACATACGATCCGGCCAGGCCGAGATCGAGGTGATCGACAGCCCCCTATCGGAAGCGGGCGTGCTGGGATTCGAATACGGCTTCAGCCTGGCCGATCCCAAGGCCCTGGTGATCTGGGAAGCTCAGTTCGGCGATTTCGCCAACGGGGCCCAGGTGATCATGGATCAGTTCGTCTCATCGGGCGAAAGCAAATGGCTGCGCATGTCGGGCCTGGTGATGATGTTGCCCCATGGCTATGAGGGCCAGGGGCCGGAACATTCATCGGCGCGCCTGGAGCGCTATTTGCAGCTCTGCGCCGAGGATAATATGCAGGTCGTCAATTGCACGACCCCCGCCAACTTCTTCCACGTGCTGCGCCGCCAGGTGCATCGCAACTTCCGCAAGCCCCTCATCGCGATGACGCCGAAATCGCTGTTGCGCAACAAGCTCTGCGTCTCGAGCCTCTCGGCCATGGGGCCCGGGTCGTCCTTCCATCGCGTGCTGTTCGACGATGGGAAGCTGCGCCCCGACGCCGCGATCAAGCGCGTCGTGCTGTGCAGCGGCAAGGTCTATTACGATCTGTTCGAGGAGCGCGCCAAGCGCGGCCTGGACGACATCTATCTGATGCGCATGGAGCAGCTCTATCCCTTCCCGGTGAAGCCCCTCCTGGCGGAACTCGGCCGCTTTCCCCAGGCCGAGGTCATCTGGTGCCAGGAAGAGCCGCGCAATATGGGCGCCTGGACCTTTGCCCAGCCCGAGGTGGAAGCGGTCCTGGAGACGCTGGCTGCGCGGACCCGACGGCTGCGCTATGTCGGCCGGCCGGCTTCCGCCTCGCCGGCCACCGGCCTGCTGCGCCGGCATCTGAAGGAAGAGGCCGCGCTCGTCAATGCGGCCCTCACGCTGGAAAGCTAGCGCGTGTTCCGATCGCGAGGAATTCCCGTTCCATCGTTGTCCCCCTCCGCGCGAAGCCCGAGGGCCGAGTTGTCGATGAGCGGAGCAAATCCCGAAGCGCCGGCGCCCGCCCCCCACCCTAACCCGCCCCCACAAATGGGGGGCGGGAATAGGAGTGAAGGGCCATTCAAACTTCCACCGCCCCCTCGATGGCGGAGGGACAGGGGTGGGGCAATCGCATTTAACGAGACTGTTGCCTTTCTCTCCTCTGTCATTCCCGCGGAAGTGGGAATCCAGCGCCCCAAAACCCGTCACTCGCCCTTGGATTCCCGCTTGCGCGGGAATGACGGCAACAGAGAGGTCGGAGAACCCGAATGCGATTGCCCTGGGGACGGGGCTGGGGGTGAACTGGCGCGATTGACGACGTTTGATGATGCATCCGGCAAGGATGCGGTCCGCGAGCGGGCGGCGACAGCTTCGATCGGTTGCATTCATCTCATCGGAATCAGTGCTAGGCGAGGCGCTTCATGACCATCAATATCATCGTACCCACGTTGGGCGAATCCGTGAGCGAAGCCACCGTCGCCAAGTGGCTGAAGGCCGCGGGCGATCCGGTCAAGCGCGACGAGGCGCTCCTGGAACTGGAAACCGACAAGGTGACGCTGGAGGTCTATGCCAGCGCGGCGGGCAAGCTCGCCGAGATCCGGGCGCCCTCCGGGACGACAGTGGAGGTCGGTGCTGTGCTCGGCGTCATCGCCGAAGGTCCCGGCGCCGCAGCCCCGGCCCCCGTTGCTTCATCGGCAGCTGCTGCTTCGTCGACATCTGCTGCTTCGCCGGCACCCGCGCCCGCTGCCGCACCCGCGGCCAAAGCGCCGGCGGCAGCCCCGGCGACAGCCCCGGTGACAGCCGAAGTCCTGGCCCCCTCGGTGCGCAAGATCGTCGCCGAAGCCAATCTCGATGTCAGCAGTGCCAGCGGCAGCGGCAGGGATGGGCGCTTGACCAAGGCCGACGCCCAGGCGCTGGCCGAAATCGCGCGGGCAACCCGCAAGGCCGCCGCAACGCCCGCTGCGGCGCCGGCACCCGTCCCAGCCACAGCCCGCCCGCCCCATGAGCGCGAGGAAAGGGTGCGCATGTCGCGCCTGCGCAAGCGCATCGCCGAGCGCCTGAAGCAGGCCCAGAACACCGCCGCCATGCTCACCACCTTCAACGAGGTGGACATGAGCCGGGTCATGGCCCTGCGCAACGCCCATAAGGAAGCCTTCGAAAAGAAGCACGGCGTGAAGCTGGGCTTCATGAGCTTCTTCGTGAAGGCGGCCATCGTCGCGCTCAAGGAGATTCCGGCGGTCAACGGCGAGGTCGACGGCGACGATATCGTCTACAAGAACTACTACGACATCGGCGTCGCCGTGGGCACCGAACAGGGCCTTGTGGTGCCGGTGGTGCGCGATGCCGACCGCCTCGGTTTCGCGGATGTTGAAAAGCGCATCGCCGATCTCGGCCGGCGCGCGCGCGACGGCAAGCTCACCATCGACGAGTTGACCGGCGGCACCTTCACCATTTCGAACGGCGGGGTCTATGGCTCGCTCATGTCCATGCCGATCCTGAACCCGCCGCAGTCGGGCATCCTGGGCATGCACAAGATTCAGAATCGCCCTATGGCCATCGGCGACAAGATCGAAATCCGCCCCATGATGTACATCACCATGAGCTATGACCATCGCATCGTCGACGGGCGCGAGGCGGTCACATTCCTGGTCCGGCTCAAGGAATGCATCGAGGAGCCGGAGCGGCTGATTCTCGATATCTGAAGCCTGGTCTTCAGACAGACGAGTTCGAGGCGAAGGCCATTCGGACGAAGCGATCCTAGGCAGAGCCTCCAGGCTTGGCAACGATCCGACGGAACCTTACACCTGATCTCGAAGGACTTGGATGCAACGGCGCGAAGCGCCAGACGGAGGACGAGCGATGGCTGAGAGCGCATTCGACGTCGTGGTGATCGGCAGCGGACCCGGCGGTTACGTGGCCGCGATCCGCGCCGCACAGCTCGGCCTGAAGACGGCTTGCGTGGAAAAGCGCGAGACGCTGGGGGGAACCTGCCTCAACATCGGCTGCATTCCCTCCAAGGCGCTGCTGCAATCTTCCGAGGTCTTCGAGGCGGCCCGGCACGGCATGGCGATCCACGGCGTGAAGGTCGGCCAGGTGGATCTCGATCTCGCCGCGATGATGGCCCAGAAGGACAAGGTGGTGGAGGCCAATACCGCCGGCGTCGCCTTTCTGTTCAAGAAGAACAAGGTGGAATGGATCCAGGGCGCAGGCCGCATCACCGGTCCCGGCAAGATCGAAGTTGCCCTCAATGCCGGCGGCACGCAGGATCTCGCCGCCCGCCACATCGTCATCGCCACCGGCTCGGACAGCATGCCGCTGCCCGGCGTCGCGGTTGACGAGCGCAGCATCGTGTCATCCACCGGGGCGCTGGCGCTGGCCACCGTGCCGAAGCGCCTCATCGTCATCGGCGGCGGCTATATTGGTTTGGAGATGGGATCGGTCTGGCAGCGCCTGGGATCGCAGGTGACCGTCGTGGAATTCCTCGATCGCATTCTTCCGGGCATGGACGGCGAAATTTCCAAACATATGCAGCGGATCCTGCAAAAGCAGGGCATGAGCTTCAGTCTCGGCATGAAGGTGGCCGGGGCGACGGCGGGCGACAAGGGTGTGGCGGTGCGCATCGAGCCGGCCAAGGGCGGCCCGGCGGAGAGCCTGGTGGCCGATATCGTGCTGCTCGCCATCGGCCGGCGGCCCTTCACGGAAGGCCTGGGACTCGAGAGCGCAGGCGTGGCCCTGGACGAGCGCGGCCGGATCAAGACCGATGGGCATTTTGCCACCAACGTTCCCGGCATCCATGCCATCGGCGATGCGATCGCCGGTCCGATGCTGGCCCATAAGGCGCAGGACGAGGGCATGGCGGTGGCCGAGATCATCGCCGGCCAGGCGGGCGATGTGAACTACGAGGCCATTCCCGGCGTGGTCTACACCTGGCCCGAGGTGGCCTCGGTGGGCAAGACCGAGGAGCAACTCAAGGTAGAGGGTGTTGCTTACAAGATCGGCAAATTTCCCTTCACCGCCAATGGCCGGGCCCGGGCCATGGCCATGACCGACGGTTTCGTGAAGATTCTCGCCGACGCCACCACCGATCGGATCCTGGGCGCTCATATCCTGGGGGCCAATGCCGGCGATCTGATCGCCGAGATCGTCGTGGGCATGGAATTCGGCGCTGCCGCCGAGGACATCGCGCGGACCTGCCATGCCCATCCGACCTTGAATGAGGCGGTCAAGGAAGCGGCATTGGCGGTCGCCGGCCGCGCGATTCACATTTAAGAAGGGATGAACCACAAAGCGGGGGACCCGCAATGCCGACATTGTCGAATATTCATTCCCGCCCCCTCGATGGGGGCAATCGCATTTGGGTTCTGCGACCTCTCTGTTGTCGTCATTCCCGCGCAAGCGGGAATCCAGGGGCGAGTGACGGGTTTTGGGGCGCTGGATTCCCGCTTCCGCGGGAATGACAGAGGAGAGAAAGGCAACACTCTCGCCAAATGCGATTGCGCTGCCATCGAGGGGGCGGGGGAAGAATGCAGTCTTCAGTTGTCCCGGGCATGTCGATCAGGCTGCGCTCATTCGGCTCGTTTTCTCCGCGCTCCTTAGTCTCCGTGACCGTCTCTCCCTTTGCGAATTCATTTTCATGAAACGGCTCAGCGGCCGCGCTCTCGTGCTCGCCATGGCGATCGGCGAGGTCGGCACCTTGCTTCCCAATCTCGCCTTCGCCGCGCTGACGCCGCTGTTCATCGCCGAATGGCAGATCAGCAATGCCGAGGCGGGGTGGATCGCCGGCATCTCGGCCTTCGGCTATATGGCGGCGGTCCCGATTCTGATGAGCCTCACCGACCGCATCGACGCGCGGCGCGTCTTTCTCGCCGGGGCCGCGCTTACGGTATTTTCCCATCTGGGATTTGCCGCCGCCGCCCATGGCTTCTGGACGGGGTTGTTCTGGCGGGGGTTGAGCGGCATCGGGCTCGCCGGGACCTATATGCCGGGGCTGAAGATATTGACCGATCGCGATACGGCTGCCGACAAATCGCGCTCGGTCTCCTTCTACACGGCCACATATTCCGTCGGCGTCAGCCTCTCCTACCTCTTGACCGGCCTCCTGACCGCCGCCTATGGCTGGCAGATCGGCATCGGCATGTTGGCCCTGGGCCCGCTCGCCGCCTTGTTGATCGCGTCCTTCGCCGTGGCCCCCAAGGCGCCGGCACCCGCCGAGGGGCATCGGCTGCTGAACTTCCGCCCCGTCTTCGCCAACCGAAGGGCGCTCGCCTATATCCTCGCCTATGGCGCCCATGGTTTCGAGCTGACGGCCGTCAGGGCCTGGCTCGTCGCTTTCCTGGCTTTCGCCGCGCTGCGCGCCGAAATGGGCGGAGGCCATGGTGCCACGGCCATCGCGGCGCTCTTCAGCGTCATCGGCCTGCCGGCAAGCGTGCTGGGCAATGAACTGGCACTGCGCTTCGGACGGCGCCTTGTCCTCATCGCCATCATGTCGGTTTCGGCCGCAACTGCCGCCGGTCTCGGCTTCGTGGCGGGCCTGCCCTATGCCGTCGTCGTCGGCCTGATCCTGGTCTATGCCGTGACCCTGACCGCCGATTCCGGCGCGCTCACCGCCGGCGCCGTGGCCACCGCCGCGCCCGAGGCCCAGGGCGCCACCATCGCCGTCCATTCATCCGTCGGATTCGCCGCCGCCTTCCTCGGCCCGCTCGCCGTGGGCATCGCGCTGGATGCGGGCGGCGGCCAGGGCGCGCCGATGGCTTGGGCCATGGCCTTCATCGTAATCGCGCTGGGCGCCGCCCTGGGTCCGCTGGCGCTCTGGCTGCTGGGGCGTGAGCGTTAGCTGCTCTTGGCCCGCGGATGGGCGCGGTCGTAGACGGCCATCAGGCCGGCGGCATCCACGTCGGTGTAGCGCTGGGTCGTCGACAGCGAGGCATGGCCCAGAAGTTCCTGGATCGCGCGCAGATCGCCACCGCCGGCCAGAAGGTGGGTCGCGAAACTGTGACGCAGCGCATGGGGCGTGGCGCTGGCGGGCAAGCCCAGAAGCAGACGCAGACTTTGGAGTCGGCCCTGGACGATGCGGGGGTTGAGCGGCCCGCCGCGCACGCCCAGGAACAGGGGATCGTGGCGATGGGGACAGGCGGCGACATAATCGTCGAGGGCGGCAGCCACGATGGGCAATACCGGCACCACCCGCTGCTTGCGGCCCTTGCCGGTTATGGTGAGGCGCCCGCTGCGCGCCGCCGCCTGATCGCGCCGCCTCAGCGACAGGGCTTCCCCCAGGCGCAGGCCGCAGCCATAGAGCAGGGTCAGGAGGGCGGCGTCGCGTTTGCCAACCCAGGGCTCCTCGCTCAACTCGCCGACATTGTCCAGCGCGTCGGCGGCTTCAGACCGGGTCAGCGCCTTGGGCACGGCCTTCGGCATCTTGGGATTCTTGAGGCCGAGCACGACGGCGTTCTCCGCCAAGCCCCGGCGCGCCAGGAAGCGATAGAAGCCGCGCAGCACGCTGAGCGCGCGCGCCGTGGAACTCGCCTTCAGCCCGCGCCCGGCGCGCTCGGCCAGCCAGCCGCGCAGATCGCCCCGGTTCAGTTTCTTGAGACTCGCCAGCGAGGGCGCCCCGCCCTGATATTCCGCCAGGAAAGCCAGGAACGCGCCGAGGTCGCGCTCATAGGCGGCGAGGCTGTGGATCGAGGCGCGCTTCTCCACGGCCAGCCACCGGCGCCAGGCTTCGATCTGTTCCTGAAGATCGGCGGCCGCTAGAAACGCGGCCGATGGCGGTTTCAGCGTTTCAGCCCGAGCCATTGCCGCAGGCAGTGTTCGAGCACGCGTGCGAGAAAGGTCAGCAGCTCGGTGCCCTGGCCGGCGTTGAAATATCCGGGATGGCGCGTGCCGAAGGCGAGCAGGCCGACGGGCACGTTATGGCCGATCTGGAGACGAATGAGGGCATCCGAGCGCACGAGCCCCGCCGCTGGACCGAACACCGCCCGATCGCCCTCGGATTCGTCGCGCAGCAGGACTTCACGCCCGGCGCCTAGAAGATGATCGACAAGGCCGCTGGGCAGAACCTGCACCCCCTCGACCGAGCGCGGCGCATCCTCGGCGGTCGCTTCCACGCAGAGAGCGGCGGCATCGACATCGAGCAGCACCGCCAGATCGGTGGTCACGATCTCGATCAGTTGCTCGAAGCTTTCGGCCGAGAGCAGTGCGAGCGCAGCCTTGTGGATGCGATCCTGCGTGGACAGATTGTCGCGGCTGTTGGAGACCATCTCGTCCTGCAGCCCGCGCAGGCGCGTCAGGTCCCGGCGCAGCCGCTCGACCATGAACTGCTGGAGGTCGACCACGGCTTCTCCGCGCGCCCGGCCGGGTGCTGCCTGGTTCTCCAGCAATTCGGGGTGGCGCAGCAGGAATGTCGGATGGCGTTTCAGGTAATCGACGACCTGGGCCGCAGTGAGGCGGGGCGATGGGGCGACGGCGTCGTCGGGGCTGCGCGACATGGCCTATAGACCTATAGAATCGACTGGCCGGTCTTCGCCCAATCGGCGAGGAAGGCCGCCAGGCCCTTGTCGGTCAGCGGATGATTGAACATCTGGCGCAGGATCGACGGCGGAATGGTCGCGATATCGGCGCCGAGCTTGGCGGCGTCCACCACGTGCATGGGATGGCGGATGGAGGCGACCAGCACCTCGGTGTCGAATTCGGGAAAGGCGTCATAGATCTGGACGATGTCGGTGATCAGGCTCATGCCATCGTTGCCCACGTCGTCGAGGCGGCCGATGAAGGGCGAGATATAGCTGGCCCCCGCCTTGGCGGCGAGAATGGCCTGGGCCGCGGAGAAGCACAGCGTCACGTTGACGCGGGTGCCATCCTCGCGCAACGCCTTGCAGGTCTTCAGCCCATCGGGCGTCAGCGGCACCTTGACTACCACATTGCTGGCGATCTTGGCGAGCTTGCGGCCCTGGGCCAGCATGGTGGCGTGATCCTTCGCCGTCACCTCGGCGCTGACCGGCCCGGGGATGATCGAGCAGATTTCCTTCACCACATCCAGAAACTGCCGTCCGCTCTTGGCGACCAGCGAGGGATTGGTCGTCACGCCGTCCACCAGCCCGGTGGCGGCCAGATCGCTGATCTCGGAAATCTCGGCGGTGTCGATGAAGAACTTCATGGTCCTCAACGCGAATCGGCAACGGTCGGCTAAAGTGTAGCCGATGGAAGACTCCCCCGCCAACCAATCCCTTGCCGTCCTGCTGCCCCTGCCGCTGGCCGGCTGTTACGACTATCGCGGCGAGGATGCGATGCCCGGCGATTTCGTCGTCGTGCCACTGGGAAAGCGCGAGCAGATCGGCGTCGTCTGGGGTCCCGGCACGGGCGAGATCGCCGAGGCCCGGTTGAAGACCGTCATCGCCAAGCTGGACCTGCCGCCGTTGCCCGAGGTCTGCCGCCGGTTCATCGATCGGGTGGCGGCTTACACCCTGGCCCCGCCCGGCGCGGTGCTGCGCATGGCGATGAGCGTTTCGGCCGCTCTCGATCCGCCGCGCCCGCTGGCCGCCTGGCGTCTGGCAAGCGCGCCGCCGGATGATGCCAGGCTGACGCCGGCGCGCCGGCGCGTCTTGGCGGCGCTGGCCGATGGGCCGGCGCGACCCACGGCCGAACTGGCGCGCGAGGCGGGCGTGGGGACCGGCGTGGTCAAATCCATGGCCGAGGCGGGGCTGCTGGACGCCGTGGCGCTGGCGCCGCCGCCGGCCTTTGGCCTGCCTGACGGCGCGCGCGCCGGCCCCGATCTCTCGCCCGACCAGCGCGCAGCAGCCGAGGCGCTGATCGCGCGCGCCGGCGAAGGCGGCGTCACCGTCCTCGACGGCGTCACCGGGTCGGGCAAGACCGAAGTTTATTTCGAAGCGGTGGCATCGGCCTTGCGCGCCGGGCGACAGGCCCTCGTCCTGCTGCCGGAGATCGCGCTGACCGGACAATGGCTGGAGCGTTTCGAACAGCGTTTCGGCGCGCGGCCGGCGGAATGGCATTCCGATCTGACCGGGGTGGAGCGCCGCACCGCCTGGCGGGCGATCGCCAACGGCCAGGCCCGTGTCGTCGTCGGGGCTCGCTCGGCCCTGTTTCTGCCTTATCCCGATCTCGGCCTCATCGTCGTCGATGAGGAGCAGGAGGCGGCATATAAGCAGGAGGATGGCGTCGCCTATCAGGCCCGCGACATGGCGGTGCTGCGCGGATATCTCGCCAGGATTCCCGTGCTGCTGGTCTCCGCCACGCCCTCGCTGGAGACGCTGCAGAACGTGGCCTCGGGCCGCTATGCCTCGCTCCATCTGCCCGACCGCCATGCCGGGGCGGCCTTGCCCAAGGTGGCGGCCATCGATCTCCGGCGCGACCGGCCGGCGCGCCAGCGCTGGCTCTCCCCCGGCCTGGTCCGCGCGCTGGAGCAGACCCTGGCGGCGGGCGAGCAGGCGCTGCTCTTCCTCAATCGCCGGGGCTATGCGCCGCTGACGCTCTGCCGGACCTGCGGGCATCGGCTGAACTGCCCCAACTGCACCGCCTGGCTCGTTGAGCATCGGCTGACCGGAAGACTGCAATGCCACCATTGCGGCTATCAGGCGCGATTGCCGGAGACCTGCTCGCAATGCGGTACGGCCGGCAGTTTCGCTGCATGCGGGCCGGGGGTGGAGCGTCTGGCGGAGGAGGCGGCGGCGTTATTCCCCGCCGCGCGCATGGCGACGCTGACCAGCGATACGCTGGGCGGTCCGCGCGCGGTCTCGGCCATGATCGATCGCATCGCGCGCCACGAGGTCGATCTTCTGATCGGGACCCAGATCGTCGCCAAGGGTCACCATTTTCCCATGCTGACCCTGGTGGGCGTGGTCGATGCCGATCTCGGTCTTTCGGGCGGCGATCTGCGCGCGGCCGAGCGCACCTATCAGCTTCTCCACCAGGTCGCGGGCCGCGCCGGCCGGGCCGAACGGCCGGGCCAGGTTTTGCTGCAGACCTTCGATCCCGACCATCCGGTGATGCGTGCCTTGGTCGCGGGCGACCGCGATGGGCTGATCGCCCATGAGATGGCGGAGCGAAAAGCCCTCGCCATGCCGCCCTTCGGTCGTCTCGCGGCGCTCATTCTCTCGAGCCACGATCAGGAAAGGCTGGATCAGACGGCCCGCGCGCTGGCGCGGGTGGCGCCCTCAGGCCCCGGCATCGCCGTGCTGGGTCCGGCGCCGGCACCCTTGGCCCTGCTGCGCGGGCGCCATCGCCGGCGCTTCCTGCTGAAATGCCGGCGCGACATCGCACCACAACCGCTGATCCGGGACTGGCTGGCCAAGGTGAAATTGCCGGGCCCGGTGCGGCTGCAGATCGATATCGATCCTTATAGCTTTCTTTAAGCTACAGACGCTCGCGTGTCGGACGATGTCAATGCGTCGCCCGATACCGACCCCGGCGAAGACACTGCAAGGGGCGCCAGGCGCTTGTTATGACGCCAGTTCGCGTCGTGCGGTTTCGATGCAAGTGCACAAAGTCCGAATCAATCTGAAGGCCATGGCCTGCAACGCAAATGTACCGTGCCAGTCCTCAGAGGCTGGCACGGTACAATTGCGTTGCGATTGGCCCTCAATCACCGTAGGGACCCCGCGAAAAAGGTTGGCCCTCAATCACCAGACCGCTAAGATGCTGTTGAACTGCCGGTTCAGCAGCGGGTCGTTGCGGTTGGCCCTCAATCACCAGACCGTTAAGATTCTGCGGGGCCAAATTGAAGCTCCAGGCTTGTTGCGGTTGGCCCTCAATCACCAGACCGCTAGGATGGGCCACCACTTCTCGCGTCTCGCCCATTTGTTGCGGTTGGCCCTCAATCACCAGACCGCTAGGTAGTGGGTCAGTTTGAATGAGCGGACCGCTTGACAAGGGCGACTCTGCCGCCCGTGCCGACTCGGTCCCAGCAGTGTATGATGCCATGGCAAAACGATGGGGGGAGGCCATGTCGGACCT
>WNFT01000885.1_pt1 | contig 25399 bp, 20 predicted proteins | sample 5400191 | NCBI WGS metagenome assembly WNFT01 (sample SAMN13153359, study PRJNA577476) | soil metagenome | isolation source: 80 cm saprolite under Madrone tree | place: USA:California | collected 2016-06-14 | reverse complement strand
CTCTGGGAAAGTCAGATTGCCAATAGACCGCCGGTACGTTGTTCCGCGCCGCCGCCAATATGATCGGCGCGCGATGCACGTACATGAATAACCCCGGCATGACGACAAGGCCGCCTCCCGGCTCGCGCCCAAGGGCCCTGATGGCCATTTCGATTTCTAGGTCGCTATGAACGGGCGCAGGGATTAGCACGACCTTGAGTGACCGGGCCGCCGTCTCAAGTGAGGACTTAAAAATCGATTCCGCGTCGTTGTCGGGATTGAACATGATTGCGGCCCGCCTGAGCCCGGGCGCGATCTGCGAGAGCAGCTCAAGCCACTTGCCTCCCAGCGGGGCTTGCAAGAAGGCGAAGCCAGTGGTGTTTCCGCTCGGGCGGTTGAGCCGCGTGAAGATGCCGTTGGCGATGGAGTCGCTCACGCCAGCAAAGACGATCGGGATCGTCTGCGTCTCCCGCTGGAGGGCAGCGATCGCCGACCCGCTTGCCAGGATGACCTCGGGTTGCAGGCCGACCAACTCCTGCGCGAGCGCTCGTATCCGATTGGTGTCACCGCCGTGCCACCGAAGGTCCATCCGCACGTTGCGGCCCTCGGTCCAACCCATGCCGGCAAGCGCTTGAGTGAACGCAGAGAGATCAGACTTCGCCCCAGGATCGTTTTCGTCGAGCCACATGAGCACGCCGATGCGCCGTACGCGGTCGCCCTGCTGCGCCCGCGCCGCCAGCGGCCACGCCGCCGCCGTGCTTCCAAGCCCTCCGATGAATTCGCGCCGTCGCATCAATGAGCCCCGCGCTCGCTGTTGTGAACCTAGCGCGAATCGAGGTTGTGAGGAAATGGGATTACCGGCACTTCGGCGCGCAATGTCTCTTAGTGGCCCACTCCTTCCGTGGCCGGCGTTCGGTCGGCACGGAAGCTACCGAGGCATAATCTGCCAGACTCAGCTAGGTCACCGCGTCAGCTGCAAGCTGTGATGTGAATCAGCTCATGCGTTTGCCGCGTTTCTGCCCTTCGTGATGGATGGCCGAAAAGGCCTGCGCCGGAGGGCTCTGAAACATCGTCAGTTCCCAGTCATGGCGAGCCTCGTCGAGGCGAAGAATATAGAGACTGCCGTCGTCGCCCTTGACCTTGAAGTAGTGATAATCTCGCCCCGGCCACTGATCGATGGTTTCGACGATTTCGATGACGCGCGCATTCAGCCGAATGCGCCTCGGCCTCACAATTCCGCCATCGCCCGTATCGCTCTCGACCTCAATCCGCATGACGCTACGCCAAGTCTGCCATCAGCGCCGGCGCCGCTGAACGCAACAGCCGGTTCTGCGCCTCCCATTGCGCGGCGGCGTCGAGCGTCTCAAGAAACTGCACTTTTCCGCCCGAGAGGACCGCAATCGGCACGCCATCGCGATAGATCAGGCGATTGCCGGTCAGCGCCGCCAGCCGAGGCCCCGGCGTCAGAATTCCCACGAGATTGAGCGGGTCGGCGCCGGAGAGCGAGACCCATTGGCCGGAGCCTGGCTGACGGCGCGTCTTCCTTAAGAGACCGACCGCTTCCGGCAGGGCGTATTGCTCGCCGGAGAAGCCGGCGACAAAGCGTCCGCCGCGGATCTCTCCACGCGCCTCAAGCCGGCGGTAGACCCGCAGCAGGTCGCGCCATGGCGGCAGCCAGGAGGCTTCTTGGGTGAGAAGGCGCCAGAACACGACGCCGTATCGGCGCAGCAGCGTCCGTGCCACCTGCTCGACCGCGGCGGCCGTCGCCTCATCAGCCCCCACTCTACCCTCCCCTGCACGCGGGGGAGGGTAGAGTGGGGGCTGCGGCTCGCGGCGGATCAGGGACCAACGGCCTGCGCCCTCCATACCAAAAGAAAGGACGCGGCCGCGCCTCCTCGCGCCCGCAATCGGCTTGCGCTGGGCCGACGGCACCAACAGGGCGCGCAGGCCTCCGAAGCTGTCCGAGTTCACAAGACCGAGGGCCACCAGTTCAGCGAGGGCATCTTCGAGTTTCGAGCGCAGCAGGCGGGTTGCATCGGCAAGCTCATCGAAGAACAAAGCGCCATGGGCCGTAAGACAGTCACACACAAGCTGGGCCTGGGGACTCAACTGCGTTCCGCTCGGCTGACCTGCGAGCAACATCCAGAGCGGGACGTGGCGACGCTCGAGCAAGGCGATCGGCGTGGAGCGCACCGGCGCCGCAGGCTGTGCGCGGCCGTTCGCAGCGCGCGGCGGAACGAGCCTCGCCCAGGTGCGCTGCCCGGAGAGGCATTGGGCGTCGAGCCAGGCCGGCTCATACTTCGCGATGCGGGCTGGAAGGATCTCCGTCTCCCACGCGCTTGCAGGCGCCTCAAAGCCTTCGAGGCAGGTGAGCGCCGCGGGCAGCGCATCCGGTCCCTCCAACCGTGTTTCTTCCGATACCTGCTGCCATGCAAACAAGAAACGCAGGAAGTCCCGCGCGGCGACGGGCTCGATCTCGGCGCGCAGGCGCTGGACCGTATAATGGTGGATGCGGGCAAGCAGCCGGCGGTCGCACCACTGCTCGTCATTGAGTCCCTGAATAAATCGTCCGCGCAGAACGGAGCCCTCGACCTCCAGTGCCGAAAGCGTGCTTTGGAGTGCCGCAGATTCAAGCCCGAGCGGCGCCGCCAACCCGGATTGCGTCATCGGGCCGAGGCCTTCCAGCCGTCCGCGCAGGATTTCGACCAGGGCCTCTTCCCGCGACCACACGGTTGCCCCCTCCCTGCCCTCCCCCGCAAGCGGGGGAGGGCAAATCGATATACCCTCCCCCACTTGCGGGGGAGGGTAGGGAGGGGGGCCGGGAGGCGAAATGTCCGGCTCGCGCCGCGACCGAGGCCACACGGCGTTGAACTGGTTCAGGCGCTCGGCCGCAACCCAGAACGCAGCTTCGGCAGTTTTCACGTGCGTGGCGCGTTTCTCCTGGGCCAGCGCTACGAGCCAGTCCTTCCAGGAGGGCACTGCCTGAACCTCAGCGTCAGTCAGGCAACCGAGCCACAACAGCGCGTCATGGAGTTCCTCGGCATTCGTCGGGTCAGGCCAGGCCTCACTTCGCACTCTCTCGATGGCCTGGAGATCCAAGCGGCCAAGTTCCGAAGCGCTTTGCGGATCGTGCCAACGGCGTGCCATGACGGCCTGGGTGCGGCGCTCCTCCAACGGTGCATCGTCGAGAAACGCGTAGGGGCGCGCCGACAGCGCTTCGAGCGCGAGCGGCGATGGCTGGGTGAGATCGGAGGCGACGACGTGGACGGCGCCCGATTCAAGCCGAGCCAGTAGCCGTTCCAGCCCTGCGATGTCCATCGCCTCGTGTAAACAGTCCGCTATCGCCTGGTTGGTCAGCGGATGATCCGGCACTTCCCGCTCGCCCACGAGATTCTCGGCGCAGGCGATCTGGTCCGGGAAGACGGCCGCGATCAGGTCCTCCGCCTGCATGCGCATGAACTGGGGCGGCACCTTCCTGCCGCCACGGAAGCGCGGCAGAGCGAGCGCGACCGACGCCACCCAACGCCACCGCGTCGTGAACATCGGCGCGTCGAGCATGGCCTGGATGAGCAGCGTGCGCACGCTCGCCGAATGCAGATAACGCGCAACCTCCGCGAGTTCGAAGCTGTGCGCCGCGGTCAGCGACAGCACGATGTTGTCTTCAGTTGCGGCCGCTTGAAGTTCGAAGTTGAACTTGCGGCAGAAGCGCTTGCGCAGAGCGAGGCCCCAGGCGCGGTTGATACGGCTGCCGAACGGGGCATGGATCACGAGCTGCATGCCGCCCGCTTCGTCAAAGAAGCGCTCGAGCACGATCGTCTCCTGCGTCGGCAGGCAGCCGAAGGCCGCGGCTGCGGCCGCGAGATATTCGATGATCTGCTCGGCAGCCGGAAGCGCGGTACCGATTGTCTCGGTCAGCCAGCGGCGGGCCGTGTTTCCGGACGGATCAGACCGGAGGCGCTCCGCAATGTCGACGCGCAGGCGCGACACCGCGGATGAGAGCTCGTTGGTACGGCCCGGCGCCTCGCCGAGCCAGAACGGAATTGTTGGAGGTTGTCCGTGGGCGTCCTCGACCCGGACGGTCCCGCGCTCAACGCGCTGAATGCGATAGGACCTGTTGCCGAGCAGGAATATGTCACCCGCCATGCTCTCAACCGCGAAGTCTTCGTGGACGGTTCCGATCACGGTGTTCTCGGGTTCCAGAAGGACGCGGTAGTCGGCGGTGTCCGGAATGGTGCCGCCGGAGGTGAGCGCGGTCGTGCGCGCGCCGCGCCGGCCCCTCAGGATATGATGAACTCCGTCGCGGTGAATGAGCGCGCCATTGCGGCCTCGGCGCGTCGTGAAGCCTTCAGCCAGCATGCGCACGACCGCATCGAAATCCTCGCGTGCCAGCTGGCGGAAAGGCCAGGCGCGCCGCAGTCGCTCATAGAGCGCCGCTTCTTCCCAATCCCGCGCCGCCACCTCGGCCACGATCTGCTGCGCCAGCACGTCGAGCGGCTGGTCGGGGATTGCAAGCCGATCAAGTTCCCCGCGGCGAACGCTGTCCATGAGGGCCGTGCATTCAACGAGGTCGTCGCGGGAGAGCGGAAACAGGCGCCCCTTGGGGGTGCCCCCGACCGCATGGCCGGAGCGGCCGACGCGTTGCAGGAAGCTTGCAATCGAGCGCGGCGAGCCGAGCTGGCAGACGAGATCGACGTCTCCGATATCGATGCCGAGTTCGAGCGAAGCGGTGGCGACGAGAGCCTTGAGTTGGCCGTGCTTGAGCCTTTGTTCGGCGGAGAGTCGTTGCTCCTTCGCCATGCTGCCGTGATGGGCGGTGATCGAGCCGTCGGCGATCCGTTCCGACAATTCATGGGCGACGCGCTCTGCCATGCGGCGGGTGTTGACGAACACCAGCGTGGTGCGATGCGCTTTGATGAGATCGACCAGACGATCGTAGACCCGTTGCCAGACTTCGCCGGACATGACCGCCTCGAGAGGCGAATCCGGAACCTCGATGCTGAGTTCGCGCGGCCGCTGATGGCCGATGTCGACGACCCTCACTTTGGCCGACGGCGTGCCGTCCGGGGCGGCTCCTGCCAACAGATGCGCGATCGCCTCGATCGGCTTCTGCGTCGCCGAAAGCCCGACGCGCACCAGCCGGTCGCCGCAGAGGTCGGCAAGCCGCTCGAGCGACAGCGCCAGGTGGGCGCCGCGTTTGTTCGGCGCTGTCGCGTGAATTTCATCGATGATCACCGACCGTGTGGTCGCCAGCATCTTGCGGCCGGATTCCGAGCCAAGCAGGACGTAGAGCGATTCCGGCGTCGTCACCACGATATGGGGCGGGCGGCGGCGCATGCGCTCGCGTTCGGCCGACGGCGTATCGCCGGTCCGTACCCAGGTGCGGATATCGACAGCGGGCAGTCCGCTCCGGCGGAGATGTTCGCGAATGCCGGCCAGCGGCACTTCCAGATTGCGGTGGATATCGTTCGACAGCGCCTTGAGGGGCGACACATAGACAACCTGGGTTTCGTCGGCGAGATGTCCATCCAGTCCCTGGCGAATCAGGCTGTCGATGGCGGCGAGGAACGCAGCCAAGGTTTTGCCGGAACCCGTCGGGGCGGCGATCAGCGTATGCTGGCCTGCCTTGATTGCCGGCCAAGCCTTCGCCTGCGCCGGCGTCGGCGAGGCGAAGCAATCGGCGAACCAGGTCGCAACCGCGGGATGGAACAGGTCTGAAACGTTCATGGTCTTGATGAAAACAAGCCGGCGCCGACAGGTTCAATTACAGCATTTCCCATTAGCCTGACACCCATTTTGGTGTCATCGCCCGGCACGACCGGGCAATCCAGTAACCATCGATCAGTGGATACTGGATTGCCCGGTCAAGCCGGGCGATGACACGGGCAAGGTCAACCTAATCGAGAATGCTTTAACTGAGATGGGGCGAATCCACCGGAAATCAACTCTTCCATGCCATCCTTGCTCGATCGAGGCCTGCGCCCGCGACCTGTCAATCCATGAGGCACGCGCTGAGCAGCGCGGGGTGTAGGGCGAGCGCGACCAGGAAAACACCCAGACCAACGCTAATTCGCCATAATCCGATTTCGCGCCATTCCAGCCGTTGACGTCCTTGTATGATCGCGAGGAACGGGATGTCCGAGGTTGCGGCGGCAAACGCCTCCCAGGCGCGGCCGTGCGTCCTCCGCTTCTTTGCATCGAGCAGCGGTGCGCCGGCGAGTCCGAGGAGAGCGGCGCTGCCAAACCCAAGCAGCGCGGCCACGTCGCCGAGGATGATCACGTGGGCGACGGCGGTCAGCCCCACGCCCCAGAAGAACGGATTGCGGGTGATCCGCAAGATGCCCCTGACAATCTCCGGGCGATCAAACAGCTTGTGCGATTTGACCACGACCGGATTTGGCGTCGTCAGCCCGCCGACCATCAGAATGATCGACGTAAGGATGATGGGGGCAAGCGCGTGCTGAAACCATCGCGGCGCGTCCCATAGGGGTACGGCGGGGGCTTGCCGATACGCGGCGATGAGCCACACCAGCGCTGCCGCCGCGAGCGCAGAGTAGCCGAGGAAGTAGCGCTTTTCGCCGAACCGATGGACCAGCGCTGCACGAAACGGCGTGCTTGCGATCAGGACATGGCTGAGCGGAAAAAGCAGCGAGGCGAGCAATAATTGTCTCATGCCGGATCTCCATCACTCATCGGAGCCAGTGCGGCTTCATGGATCGCAATATCGGGGTCATAATCCGCAACTCCAAAATGAGTCGAATTGTTGGATAATCGATTACCGTCCATCACATGGACAGCGCGACCGTGTCCGTAGCGATGTTCTGCTTTCGGCATCGCCCGCTAGCCCTCCACCTTCAGTTGGGCCATTGCGATGACCAAGGACACCGCGATCCCGATCGAACAAACTATCCATGCCGAACGATCTGCTGTTGCGCCGCGGATGCCGTGGCCGAGGAGGACCGTTCGCAAGCCCATCGCGAGATGGCAGATCACGAATAGGACTGCCAGCGAATAGTGTGGAATAAGTCGCACGTTCCACGCATCGAGTAAGAGGCCATTTGGTGCGCCAGAAGCCCACGCGAACGTGGAATCAACACCCAAGAACCATCGTCCCAAAATGAAGACCGCGATGAGATGAGAGGGGATGTACGCAAGTAAATAGGCTGCAGTGGCTGTCTGAATGGATGAGTAGATATCGGCCCCACGTGCAACCTTCCCGCACAGCAGGCGGAATCCAGTCATCAATTGGCATCCGAACAATGTAACCAGGACTGGCTGCACGAGGTCGGAGCGGTACCACGACCGTAGCAATTCCATCATCTCCTTGTTCGTATCGACCCCCCAAGATGGCAACGATGTGATTGGCGAGGTGCCAAAGCAGAAACATTAGAACGATGGTCGCTGCGGCCATTCCGTGTACGCTTCTGATCCACCTTGCCGATGCAGCTGGTCCGGTTTTCGCCGGCGCGGGTTGTGCCGCAAAGGCAAGCGCGGCAAGCCAGGCGATTACCCAAACCACGTAGTCCCCATTTGGAATGCCGAGAAAGAAGAAAGCGACGCCTGTCAGCGTGAAAAGAGGCGGTGCGGCGAAGGCGAGGTGCGCCACCGATCGCTCGCGGCTTCGGTCGGAAAGGGATATGACCGTGAAGCTGAGAATTGGCGCGCTCCCGACGAGCGCAACTGCAAGACATACCGCCAATCCTGCCGGCAGGCTGCCAGTTGCATCGGTCGCTAGCAAAAACTGCCGTGCTGCCAGGTGGAGAAAGGCGACCGCTAGGGGATAGACCAATGCGGCCACAGCCGGGCCGTACCGAAAGATGAGATTTGCCAAGTTACTGCGTGTTGCGGTTATTCGCACTGACAACAGCATCGTGATGTTTTCCCATGATCGGGGTTGGCCAACGGTGGCTTGACTGCGGGTTGTTCCTCACGGCGGAGCGAGTGAGGCTGATCGCGCGATGACCAACTCATCGGACCCTTGTCTTCAGGTGGCCTTTACCGCATATGACAATCAGGTTGGCTCTTCAACAGAGCCAAAATCGACATGAATAACTGGGCCAATGATTAGTGCGAGATCTCAACATGAGATGCCTTCCGTGCGGCTCGATCGTCGGCTCGCCACGCCACTTTTTCGCCAAGTCTACCAGCGTATCCGCGAAGCCATTCTTGACGGCACGCTGCCACCTCGGGCGCCGTTGCCGTCCTCGCGCAGCCTAGCCGGCCAGCTTTCGATCGCTCGAGGGACGGTCGAGCTCGCATATGCGCTGTTGGTTGGCGAGGGCTATGTCGTGGGACGGGCGGCGGCGGGTACGGTCGTCAACCCAAGACTAAGCCAACTCTCGATGTTGGCGCGCGGCCAGGAGCAGGGCGGAAAACTCTCAGTGCTCGGGGACGACCTTGCGCGAACTCGGCAAGTGCATCCGTTTCAGATGGGTTTGCCGGCTCTGGATGCCTTTCCACGCAAGCTCTGGGCGCGTCTGCTGGCGCGCCGGGCGCGCAGCCTTACTCCGATCGCGATGATCTCTCAGGATCCAGCTGGCCATGCGCCATTGCGTCAGGCGATTGCCGGGTATCTGGCGATTGCCCGCGGGATCAGGTGTTCTACACGGCAAATCTTAATAACCGCGGGGTACCAAGGCGCCTTAGGTCTCATCACGCGAACGCTGCTTGCACCGGGGGATGCAGTATGGTTCGAAAATCCAGGCTATTTCCGGGCGCGCGATGCGCTGGCCATGGCCGGCGCCGACGTTGTTCCGATTCCGGTTGACAGCGACGGACTCGACATCCACGTCGCCATAAAGCGCTCGCCGAAGGCACGTCTCGCGGTTGTAACACCGTCGCACCAATGCCCTTTGGGGGTAATGCTGTCACTTCCCCGCCGACTTGAACTGCTCGCATGGGCGGCCAAGACAAGAGCATGGATCATCGAGGACGACTACGACAGCGAGTTTCGCTATCTCGGCCGTCCTCTCCCTGCGCTCAAGAGCCTGGATGACGCGGGGCGAGTCCTCTATGCAGGCTCCTTCAGCAAAGTGCTGTGTCCGGGCCTCCGCCTGGGCTATCTCGTCGTGCCGTCGCCAGAAGTCGATCGCTTTAATCGCGCCGCCGAGCTATTTGCGCCAAGTTCATCACTGCTCGACCAAATGGTACTCGCAGATTTTATGAAAGAGGGTCACTTCGCGCGACACTTGAAACGAATGCGGCGGCTGTACGCCGGGCGACGCGATGCTCTCGTTTCGGCGCTTCGCACGGTCTTCGATGACCGGCTCGCGCTCGACGTGCCGCCCGGCGGGATGCATGTGATCGCGCGAATCGCCGGGCGTCGGAATCATGTCACTTTGGCCGAGCGCGCCCAGCGCGGAGCCCTGGCTTCCTTGTCCTGCTGTCTAGTCGGGCGCTCGTCCGAGTTCGGACTGCTGCTGAGTTTCACCAACATCCCCGTCGAGACGGCGACGCGAGAGGTGCAAAGGCTTCGTAGTTTGCTTTTCGGGTGACAGCTTGGAAGTGTCATCTGTCTGCCTGCTTTTTAAGGGCCGCGTGTTTCAGTCCGAACGGCTCCAGGGTCGCAGCGCGAGAGAAGTTCGTGAGCTCAATGAGTTTGGGGACAACTCGTATAAGGATGTAGTCATTGCAAACCACGACGGAGTGCTCGCGCTGGAGTTTGCTCGAAAACCCACGTCAAGACCCTATATCTGCCATGGCGCGCCACCGATATGACTTCACGAGGCCGATCGTGACGGCGATCCGCGACCTTGACCCGTGCCGCTATCTCCCTGTCGGATGCGATGCCTTGACGGCGGTTGGTTGGCTCCGGCGGGAGAACGAGTTCGAGATCGGCTTTGTACCGGTGAAATGACCGGTCCGGATAAAGAATCGTCACGATGAGCGGGGCGGAGAGTTCACGTGCCGCAAACTGGACGAGTCGAGAGCGCGCCCAAAAAAGATCCAGCGGATGGCCCAGCCATTTCATCATCCTTTGGCCCTGGCCCGCGCTAAGCTCGGATAGGATTATCACCGGCGACGGCGAACACGTTGGTGTGGTCGGCCAGCGCCGTTGGCGTCGGCTTTCTCGCTTCGATCATCCTCCACATGTGCGGACGGCACATCCGATCCGACTGCGGCTTCGAGCTTCGATCAACCGGGAAAGCAGTGCAATGTCACTGTCCTACGTCCACACACTGATCCCAGATCAGGTCGAATACGCCCCACGTGCCATCCAAGTTGCCGATTTCTTCGCGGGTCTGGCCGAACTTGGCGCGGTGCCTACGAAAGCGAGGCTTGTTATAGTTACATCTCGCGCCGCTCGACTTGCGAGCACGAAGAAAATTGCGCATCGAGAAGGTCGAAATCCTCTAACTGGAGAAACAGTGGTCATCCCCGGCCTCCATCTGAAGGCTGTTTTGGCCATCCGCTCTGAACTCGTCGGGCTCCGTGAGTACGAGGTTCGGATGTTTGGCGAAGGGCCATCCAAGCTTCCTCTCTTCCCATTTCACGCCAAGTTTAACCCCCGAGGCCAGCCATACGAATTCGAGGTGGGCTGCTGTTTGCGGCCGAAAGTTGTTTCAACCTCTGACTATCACCGAGATGGAGTAATCATCCCGGAAGCAGAGAAGGTGGCGCGGTTTGGCGATGCTTGCAGCGCCAGCGATAGATTGGGATTTTTCATCAACCACGCGACAGGCGAGACGATCCGAGTGCCGAATGCGGGCTGTGCCCGCTTCTGGATCGAATTTGGGTTTGGAAAGTGGCTGTTCCCGGAGATGAAGGTTAATAGCCTCGATCTGCTCCCCGCCTGTGTTATTGATGCGGCGAAAAAAGCGTTCGCGATGCAATTCGCTCAGGGTTGCCACTGGGGCTGACGCGATTTGATGGGGACCTGATGTGTATGATCATATCCATCTTGTGCAGAAGTGACGACTCCATAACGCGTCGCGAACTGGCGCAACATTTGGAGGACGCAGCCTTCCTGGATAATCCCGTGTACGAACCTCCGGTTGACTCGGAGGCTGCGGCAGACCCGGAATGGCACGTGATGGTGGTTCGTTACGACCCCAGACGGCGGCCGATAATTCTCCGCGCGGCCAGCGCGGCAGGTGGACTTGCCGAGGCGATGATGGAGGAGATGGCGGAGCATTTTGGCAGCGCGGCGTTGCACTTAACCTCGGTCAGGGACCACGTCATGTCGTGCCGGCGGATCATTGACATCGAGATCGATCCCGTGGGAATTACCGACGATGGTTGGGAGGCGTGCGACCACATGGAACACTGTTTGGCCTCTCGTCTTGGCGGTCTCGTGTACGTGCCCGGCGAGGGGATCTACGACGCCAACCTGCAACGAATATTGAAAAGACCCAGACTGTCCTCGACAGGCGCAGAGCCGGCATGACGTTCACCGGCGGTCTCATGCCTGGGATCTCGAAAATTCGAATCCGTCTGCATCGGATGAAGCTCGCCGGTGTGCCGGGGGCCTAAGCGGTCTGTTCGTCGCGCCTTAGCTCCCGATCGCCGCCTCATTGAGCGTGGCCTGTCGTGCCGCGACCGCGAGGCCGGCGCGGGCCTCGATATGTTCGGCGAGGTACGCAGCGTCGCGCGCCACGCCGGAAAACCGGCCCGAGCCCCACGTATAGAGCCACGGCAGGCCTAAGAAATACACGCCGGGAATCGCGGCAACGCCGCGCACATGGACCGGCTGGACGCGGCCATTGAAGACGGGCAAATCAACCCAGCTATAGTCGGTGCGAAAGCCGATGCACCACACGATCGACGTAATCCCGGCAGCGCGATAGTCGAGTTCGGGTCGCTCCCGTGGCGGCGTCCACACCGCGCTGTAGCGGGCCTCCACGGGCGCCGCGATATTCTGCCTGGCAATGAAATTGTCGATGCTGGTCTTGATGCTTTCCGACACTTGGTCGGCCTGGTCGAGGCATTGGGCAAGATCATCATCGCACACGAGAATGTTGCCCGTAACATCGAGCAGCCGGCCATAAAGCTCCATGCCGTCGAGCGTATGCCGGCGCAGATCGATGTCGCGCCCGCCGTCGCGGCCGGTGACATAATGGTTGGTCTTGTCGCGCACGCCTTCGCGCAGCGGGTGCTCATGCACCGGAAGGTCGTAATAACCCATGAGATGCAGCCATTCGACCACATCCTTGCCGCGATAACGGCGCGCCACCCGCGGCGCATCGCCGACGCACAGGTGCACCTTGCGGCCGGCGAGATGAAGGTCTTCGGCGATCTGGCAGCCGGATTGCCCGCTGCCGACCACCAGGACTGCTCCTGGAGGGAGCTGTGTCGGATTACGATAGGCCGAGGAGTGGATCTGTATGATATCGGCCGGGAGACGTTCGGCGCAGCGCGGTACGATCGGAATCTGATAGCCGCCGGATGCGATCACCACCTGGTCGGCGACGTGGACGCCGTCGGACGTCTCCAGCGTGAACCCGTGGTGCGGATTGCGCTTGAGGCTCTTGACCATGACACCTTCGCGCAGTGGCGGTGCGAAGGAGGCAACGAAGCGGTCGATGTAATCGACGATCTCATGGCGAACCATGAAACCGTGGGGATCATCGCCCTCGTAGGGAAAGCCCGGCAGCTGGCACTGCCAATTCGGCGTCACCAGGCAAAAGGTGTCCCAGCGCTCGGCGCGCCACGCATGGCCGGCACGCTCCTTCTCGAACACGATGTGATCGATCCCGGCGCGTTTGAGGTACCAGCTGATTGACAGGCCTGCCTGTCCACCGCCGATGACAGCCACCGAATGGTGCGCGATGGGATCAAGTTGAGGGGCGTTCAAGGGCGTCTCCATCACGTTCGAATGCATCGACAGTAACGCGGGCATCGGGCAGGCCGGCGAAGTCCGCAGCCGCAGCCTCGATGCGGGCAAGTTGCGCAACTGCGCGACCGCACGGCACGCCGTACTTCGCTTTCACGCGGTCGCTCGCGAAGGCGAGGGCGATGCGGCTGAGCGCGAGGAAGTCGGCAAGCGCGTAGGTCTCGCCGGCGACCAAATAGTCCTCGATCACCAGCGAGGGGGAGTAGCAGCTCTCAGGGGTGCCGTCGGGCCAGCGGATCAGAAAGCGCATTTCAGGCATACGCGGCCTCGCTGAGCGCCTCATAGGCCGGCAGATGGGCGCGGGCTGCAGTGGCCCAATCGTGCCGCGCGGCCATTGCCAGGCCCCGAACGATGAGGTCACGACGGATCGGAGCTTCGAGCGCCGCCACCATCGCGGCTGCGATCGAGCCCGCATCGTGCGGATCGCACCACAGGACGTCGCCATCACCCAGATATTCAGTGAAGGGCGCGATACGCGACGTCACCACTGGGATGCCGCACGCCATCGCTTCCAAAACCACGAGGCCGAATCCCTCTTTGGTCGAGGGAAACACCAGCGCGGCCGCGGCGCGATAGAGCGCCGGCATCAGGGCTTGGGGCAACGGGCCAGTGCGGATCACAGAACCATCCGGCAGGCCGCTCGCCTCCAGGGCTGCAGCAAAGCGCGCCAGATAGGCCTTATGGTCGAGCAACGAGGCGCCGCCCGCAATCACGAGGTACGAGGACGGATACTGGGCTTGAACGATGCGGAAGGCGTCGAGCAGCCCGACGGTATTCTTGCGTTGCTCGACGCCGCCGATGGCGAGAAACACCTTGCCGTTCCGCGCCAGGCTCAGTCGTGCGCGCACGGCCGCATCGGCAGCGTCCGGCACGGGAGAGAATTGAGTGGTGTCCACGCCGTTGCCGACGAGGGCGGCCTCGCGGCCATACTCGCGCGCAAGAAAGTCGCGCCACAGCCTGCTCACGACGAATAGTTGATCCGCCGACGAGATGGCGCGCGATTGCAGAGCCGCGAGGCGCGGATCGGCAAAATCGTCGACATGATGCACGGTTCGGGCAAATCCGGCGATGAGGCCGCGCTCCTTGAGAGTCGCGAGCGCATTTGCGGAAATCCCGTCCTGGGCATGCCAGACGTCGAAGCCGCGGTGCTCTGTCCGCTCAAAATGGCGCAGATAGTCGACAATGCGCGTCTCTACCATGCTGGCGACGCTGCGCCCGACCGGCGACGCCGCGACGCACACCGTTCGGGCGAGCGCATTGCGAAAGAAGCCGCGGCTGCTGGCGTCGGGCGCATGAACCGTTGCGTCGTGGCCGAGGCGGCACAGCGCGTCGCCAAGTTCGAGAGCATGCACCACGCCGCCGCGCGGATTGGTCGAATGGGCGAGAATCGCGATGCGCAAGCGCCGCTTCATGCGAGCGCCTCGGCCTTTTGAGGAGGCGCGGCCCCGCAGCCGATCAGCGGTTCCCGCGCAAAGTCCCACACGGTTTCGCTTGCGTGTCCGTCGGTAATCGTGACGCGCCCGCCTGGCGTGATGTCGCCGATCGGTGCTGCCGCGATGTCGCGTGCCGCAAAGCAGTCGCGCACGGCTTCGGCTTGCGCGGGAGCGACTGCGAGGATGTAGCCGTAGCTCGGAAATGTCTGGAGCCAACGCTCCAGCGCGACGCCGCTCGGCCGCGGGATCGCGGTGACATCGATTGTCGCCCCGACGCCCGAGCATTCGGCCAGCATCATGGCGGTGCCAATGATGCCGCCCTGGGAGATGTCCTTGGCGGCCCGTGCGAGATCTGATTCTGCAATCGCCCGGAGCACATCGAGATCGCCGCGCAGCCGCTCCGGCGGCGCGTCGGTTGCTGCCTCCCAGTTGGCGAACGGCTCGCGATAGCGGCCACGCAAATCGATCGCGGCGACCAGCCGGTCGCCGGGCCGCGCATCGAACGAAGTGAGGAGCTTCTCGGCACGGCCCAGAATCGCGACCGACAATTGACGGCGGTCGGTGCGGGTATTGGTGTGGCCGCCGACCACCGGTACGCCGAACGCTTTCGACGCGGCCCGTATGCCGGCGAGCACCGGTGCAACGTCTTCCTCGCTTGCGCCCCACACGGCATCGACGAGCGCAATCGGCCGCCCACCCATGGCGGCAACGTCGGAGACGTTGACCATGACGCCGCACCAGCCGGCGAACCACGGGTCGCCCGCCACGAACTCATTCATGAAACCTTCGATAGCGAACAGCAGAAAGTCATCGCCATCCGCAATCGCCGCGCAATCATCGCCCGCGCGAACTGCCAGTTCGCCCGATAGACCGAGTTGTGCCACCACCGCGGCAATGTCGCGTTTGGCAGCGACGCCGCGGCTTGCGCGCAGCTGCGCCGCCAACGCGTTGATGGCGGCCGCGCCGAGCATCAGGCCGCCTGCTTGGGTAGTGACAGAAAGCCCACCTCCGGGTTGGCGATCGGTGGGTAATAGGCGAGATCGGCCTGCATGAAGTGATGGGCACGGCCGTGGAATTCTGTCTCCTCGATGGTTCGCCAGTGCAGCCTCTGGAACAGCAACGCATTCTGGCTTTGCACGTGAGCATAAAAGCGCCGGCAACCGCGCCCGCGGGCCGAGCATACTGCCAGACGTATCAGTGAAGTGCCGAGCGCGCCGATCCCGCGATAGGCGGCCGCCACTGCAAGACGTGAGCCCCACCACACGCCGGGCTCGGCTTCGTGGACGCGCACGGTGCCGACGACGTCGTCGGGTGCAACCCCGAGCGACGAAATCGCGACGAGCGGGATCGCGATTTCGTCGATCGCGTCGCGATCATCGTTAGCGAAAATTCGCTGCTCCTCGCAGAACACTTTCCGCCGCAATGCCGCGGCTTGGCGCCGCTCCCACGGCTCGGTCGCAAACTTGACGCGGTATTCGGCCGGCAGGAACTCCGGGAACGCATCGAACATCATTCGGCGGCCTCCCAGGTTTCCCGCTCCGCGGCGTCCCGCTCATAGGTCGACAGCGCCGAACAGGCGCCGCATTTGCCGCAGCCGGCCTTGATGTCGGTCGCCCGCAGTCCAGCGGCGCCCAGCATGCGTGCGAGCGGTCGCAGAATCTCGTGCATGAACGCCGGCGTCGGGGGCGGATGGCTTTCGAGCGGCGTGCCGGAGATCGGCACGAACGGGACGACGAACGGGTAGACGCCGAGCGCGACCAGTTTTGCGCTGGTCGCCAGGATCGCCTCCTTGGAGTCGCCGAGCCCGGCGAGAATATAGGTCGATACCTGGCCGCGCCCGAACACCGGGACGGCGGTCGCGAAGGCTTCGAAGTAGCGATCAAGCGAAACCTGGGCTTTGCCGGGCATGATGCGGGCGCGGACCTGTGGGGTGACCGCTTCCAGATGCATACCGAGCGAGTCGATGCCCGCTTGCTTCATGCGCGCAAACCACCCGTCATCGTCAGGCGGCTCGCACTGCCCCTGGATCGGCAGGTCAACCGCGGCCTTCACGGCGAGCGCGCTCTCGGCGAGGATCGCGGCGCCGCGGTCGCGCCCGGGCGGCGTGCCGGTGGTCATCACCATGTGGGTGACGCCATCGAGCGCAACGGCCGCCGTGGCGACCTCGGCGAGTTGCGCCGGCGTCTTTCGCTCGATCGTGCGTCCTGCCGCCAGCGACTGTCCGATGGCGCAGAACTGGCATGTCTTGGTGCGGCTCTGATAGCGCACGCACGTCTGCAACACGGTGGTCGCCAGCACGTCGCGGCCGTGCAGCACGGCGATCTTCCAATACGGGATGCCTTCCGCCGTGACGAGCTCGTAGAACCGAGGGCGCCGCGGAAAGCTTGCTTCGCCGAGGATTACTCCGTCGCGGCTCACGCGGCTGCGGCCCGACGCGTCCGGCTTTTCCACGAAATACGGACTGGAAAACGCCGGCGCCGTGTGGACCGGCACCATGACGGTCATGCCCGCGATGGTCAGGGCTTTGTGGTCGGATGGCCCGGCGCCGCCGCGGCGGCTCTCGTGACCGGCATTGGGATCAACGAGCCGGACCCCGTAGGACTGCAACTCGTTGATCAGCTGCGCGGTCGGCACGGCCGTCGGCACTGTCGGCTTCATCAGGTGTACTCCCGGAAGGCAATGCGGCCGCCGCGGCGGGAGTCCGAAGCTCCATTGGCCGCGCCGGGCGATCATCGAGAACGAGATGAAGGAGTTCGGGCCGGGCATAGTGGCCGACCGAATCCATCATCCGCTTGCGCTTGACGATGAGGCCGAAATCGAGGTCGGCGACCAGGATGCCTTCGCCCTGGGTCAGCGGCGGCACCACGTGGGCGCCCTCCGGCGACACGATCGCGGTCATGCAGCCGCCGCGTAACGCGCGGCGAAGCTTCTCGTCGGGCGAGATTTTCGCGATCTGCTCCTCGTTCAGCCAGCCGGTGGCGTTGACGACGAAACAGCCGCTTTCGAGCGCGTGATGACGGATCGTCACCTCGATCTGATCGGCGAAAATCGGCCCCACCATGGAGCCCGGAAACTGGGCGACATGAATTTCCTCATGCTGCGCCATCAAGGCGTAACGGGCGAGCGGATTGTAATGCTCCCAGCAGGCGAGCGCCCCGACGCGCCCGATGGCGGTGTCGACCACCCTCAGCCCCGACCCGTCGCCCTGCCCCCAGATCATGCGCTCGTGAAAAGTCGGCGTAATCTTGCGCCGCTTGAGAACGAGGCGACCGTCGGCGTCGAAAATGAGCTGGGCATTGTAGAGAGATCCGTGGTCGCGTTCGTTGACGCCGAGCACCACGACCATGCCATGGCGCCGCGCCGCAGCCGCGACCGCTTCGGTCACGGGTCCGGGGACCACCACGGCATTGTCATAGAGGCGGACGTGCTCGGCGCCGGTGAGAACAGGCGGGTACACGAAGGAGAAATACGGATACCAGGGCACGAAGGTTTCGGGAAAAACCGCAAGCCGCGCACCCCCCTCCGCGGCCTCGGCGATGCTGTCCAGGACCTTGGTCAGCGTTGCGCCCGGAGTTTCCAGATCCGGCGCGATCTGCACCGCGGCGACGCGGATGCTGGCTTTATCGGCCATTTCTCGCCTCCGTCATTGGCCCCCTCCCCATGCGGAGCAGAATAGGAAGGGGGCGCAAACCGCAGCGTGTTCACACCGTCCAGGTATGAATCATAAAGGCGTTGTCCCTACGGTGCAGGAGAATGAGATCGAGCACATCGAGTGGACTGATCGGCCTGATTCCGGGAATAAGCGACGGCTCGCCGTGACCGTAAAGCGCCTGCAGGGCAAATCGGCACGCATAGACCTTGCCGCCTTCGCCCATGAACTTGGTCAGCTGATTGTTGAAGTTCTGGTGACCCGGAAAGGCTTCGTCGCCGAGTTTCGGAAAGCCGCGCTGGACGCCAAGCGTCACGCCGGGTCCATAGAGAAGGACCGAGGTTGCGAAGCCCTTGCGATGGAGGCGCAGCGCCTGAAGCATGTTCACGAGACCAATCGAGCCTTCGAAGGCGACGGTATGAAAGGTCACGAGGGCTTTCTCACCCGGCTCGGCTTTGACGTCCTCGAACACCTTCTCTTCATAGTCGACCAGGTAGTCGCCCTTCTGATGAGCGGCCGCGGCGACGGCAGGCATGTTCTCCTCCTTGCGCGAGAATTGGCGAAACAGACGCCCCCCCTCATCTCCCGGGAAAGGAGGGAAGGGGAAACTCACGCAAAAGAGCAAAGGACGTGCCAATGGCTGGATTGCATATCCATTCATCAATACCATTCATTTTGCGATCACTAATGCAGTCAATTCATCCGAAATGTGCCTAATTAAAATTCGTCGTCGCTTTAATGCAAAGACCAAAAAGTCGCCACTCTGCTGCGTTCTGTAGCAATATTGCGGAATATCAGCCACTGCCGCCGAGCTACAATTGAAGCACGACGGCCGCCATATTTGCTTGGCAGGAGCTGTTGCTACAATATACAGTCAATTTGTCTCGAAAGGTTTTGAGTGGCTGATATGGCACCGCATGCTGCGCGATCGGCGAATGACTTACACCGCAAATGCCGCGCACAACCGAGAGTGAGACGAGCATAGAGCGCCACGACGAATGACCGACTGGATGCCGAATCTGGCTGCAAGCGACAAGCCGCGTTACCTCGCCATTGCCGACGCCATCGCGCAGGACATTCGCAGCGGCCGACTCGGCGCCTCGGATCGCCTGCCGCCCCAGCGCCAGCTGGCGCGCCGGCTCGACATCGATTTCACCACCGTTGCGAGGGGCTATGTGGAAGCGCAGAAGCGCGGCCTGATTGAATCTCATGTCGGGCGCGGCACCTTTGTGCGCGCGTCGGCCCGTCGCCGCCACAGCCCGATGGCGCGCCATCCGGAAATCGTCGACCTGTCCATGAACCTGCCGCCCGAGCCCGATGATCCGGAGCTGCTCGACCGCATGCAGGACGGCCTTGAGGCGGTTGGCCGCGATCTCGTGTCTCTGCTGCGCTATCAGGGATTCGGTGGCGTCCAGGCCGACAAGGATGCGGCTTCAAACTGGTTGAGCCGCCGTGCCCTGGTGCCGCCCCAAGAGCGGCTTTTCATCGCGCCTGGCGCCCATCCGGCAATCCTCGGTATCCTCGGCCTGCTCGCCAAAGAGGGCGACGCCGTGCTGTCGGAAGAGCTCACCTATCCGGGCGCCCGCTCGATCGCAGCCCAGCTCGGCCTGAAGCTCTTCGGCCTGCCCATGGACGACGAGGGCGTCGACGCCGATGCCTTTGCGCGGGCGTGCGCGCAGCACGCGCCGAAGGCGCTTTATCTCAATCCAACGCTGCTCAACCCGACCACGCACACGATCTCCGAGCGGCGCCGGATTGCGATTGGCGAGGTGGCGCGGCGCTTCGGGGTGCCGATCGTGGAGGATGACCCATATGGGTTTCTTCCCACGAAGGGGCCGCCGCCCTTTGCGACGATCGCGCCGGAGCTCACCTGGCACGTCGCAGGACTCGCCAAATGCCTCGGCGCCGGCCTGCGGATCGCCTATGTGGTGGCGCCGGACGTGCGCTCCGGATGGCTGTTTGCTTCGGCGGTCCGTACCGCGACGGTCATGCCGTCACCCATCACCGTCGCGCTCGCCACTCGCTGGATCGTCGACGGCACGGGCGAAGCGCTGCTTGCGGCGGTGCGCCGGGAATCGCTGGAGCGCCAGCGGCTCGCAGATGCGATCCTGCGCAAGGCCCTGCCGCCAGGCTGCATTCGCGCCGATCCGATCGGCTTTCACCTGTGGGTGTCGCTCCCGGAGCCTTGGACGCGCTCGGCTTTTGTCGGCCACATGCGCTCGACCGGCATCGGCGTGGTGGCGAGCGACGCTTTTGCGACGCAAGGAGTCCCGCCCGAAGCGGCGCGCGTTTGCCTCGGCGGCCCCCCGGACCGCGCTGCCGTGCGCAGCGCGCTTGAATTCATGGCTCATGCGTTGGAAGCCTCGCCAACCCGCACGTCCACGTTCCTTTGAGCGGATAGCTACATCGATCGGTTCTGCGCGTGCGAGGCGGTGGCCCCGGTGCCCGCTGTCAGGGCGACCGGTGCTTCAAAGTGCGAAATTGACTCAAGGACAGGTGATGCGTGCGAATGCGAGCAGCTGATCTTGTTGCCACGATAAGACGTGACGACCGCGCGGAGGTCACCCATGAATGCGATTAGAAATCTCGCCGGATTGCTGTTCGGAGGCATGACGGCCTTGCTGATGGACCCGGCATCCGCACAGCATACCGACAGGCGGGCAGATTCGCCTGACGTTGGCGGTCCGCCCGTGCTGTCGTTGCGTACCCGCATCCCGTTGCCCGGCGTGTACGGACGCATCGACCATTACGGATGGGACGGCAAGCGCGCCAACCTGATCGTGTCGGCGCTCGGCAACGATACTGTCGAGGTCGTCAATTCGTGGAGACGGGTTCACACCATCGCGGGCCTGGAGCATCCGCAGGCTTCCGTCTATTTGCCGGGCGTCGATCGCATCGCGGTGTCAAGCCAATCCGGCAAGCTGCGCTTCTACGATGCGGAGTCCTATGCCCTCGTCAAAACGCTGGATTTCGGCGTCAATGCCAACACCGACAACATGCGCTACGATGCGGTCGCAAAGCGCCTCTATGTGGGTTACGGCGCCGGTGCCCGCGCTGCGCTGGCGGTCGTTGATCCCGCCGCGATGGAGCGCGTGCAGGAATTCAAGGTCGGAAGCCATCCGGAATCGTTTCAATTGGAAGCGGAAGGCCCGCGGATTTTCGTCAACCTGCCGGACCAGGAATCCATCGGTGTCGTCGACCGTAGTACGGGCGTCGTGACGAAATGGAAAACCCCGGGCTACACCAACGTTCACGCGATGGCACTGGACGAAGCCAGTCATCGGCTGTTCGCGGCCTCGCTCCAGCCCGGACGACTGACCGTGGTGGATACGCAATCCGGCGGGGTCGTTGCCATGCTTCCCTGCGTTCTTGGCGTTGACGATATTTGGTTTGATCCGCTGCAAAAGCGCATCTATGCGCCCGGCACGGGCGCGATCGATGTGTTCCAGCAGGTCGACCCGGACCACTACACCGCAGTGGCGCGCATCCAGGTCGGCGCCGGCGCCGGCAGCACCAGCTTTCACCTCAAGACGCGTACCCAGGACAGCCTGTTCATGTCCTGGCCCAACATGCTGCCCCAGGGCGGCTCGGAAGTGCTGCTCTTCTATGTAAACGATTAGTCGGTCGAGGCATTAACGCCACCTCCTTACCCTCCCCTGCAGGCGCAGGGCAATCGCAAGGGGGGAGCAGAGGCGACGCGGACGAGCGAAGAGCCGCAGCGCTTACTTTGATCATAAATATGCTGAGATGCTGGCTATGAAAAAGAAACATCCGAGATAATGGAAATAATATAAAGACAATTACGAATAAACTATTCATTTTCTTATGAAAAATCGTGTGATTTGACTCCGCAAAATGATATGTCTCAAAGCCGCAAGGTTCGCCTTGCGCCAATCGCGGTAAAAGACTCAAGGGGCAAAAAATGCAGCGAATTATCTTGACTGCAGCTGCCATGCTGCTCGGCGGGAGCCTGGCTGTGACAACGGCCAAGGCCGACATGAACTATGGGCCGGTTGTGGACCAAGCCAAAGGCCTCTGTTTCCAGAAAACGACAAATACCGATGCGGGGTTCTTCGGATACTGGGCAGAGTGCCCGAAAGCCGCGGCGACGCCTGCGGCGACGGCGAGCACAGCGACGGGGCATCGCCGTCACACCAAGCACAGCGAAAAGGACGCGCAATAGCGTAGCCCTTACGCCGCTCGCTTTAAGGCGGGTGTCGAAACCACGGCCGCCCCCGCGGCGGCCGCGGTATGATTTCTGCAAGTGGCCCGGCGCGAGTTTTGAGAAAACTCCGTCCGCGCGGAAACGGTGTCGGCAGGTCCTATTGAATTTCTGACATCGCAAATTCCTGCGCGATCCCGGGGCGGATCGCTTTCGCGGCCGCGAGATCGGCGTCTGCGCCCTCAATGTCGCCCTTCTTGCGCTTCGCAATGCCGCGCGCATAAAGCGTATCCGCGAGTCTCGGGTTGAGGGCGAGCGCGGCATCGAAATCCACAATCGAGCCGTCGAGTTCGCCGCGGCGCAGGCGGGCCAAGCCGCGGCTCATGAGCGCGAAGGTGTTTCTTGGATTGAGCTTTATGGCGTCGCCGTAATCCGCCAGCGCGCGGTCGAACTCGCCCTTGTCGCGCCACGCGTTGGCGCGGTTGACCATGGCGGCGCCGAAGCGCGGATTGAGCCTGATCGCCTCGCCGAAATCCACGACCGCGTGGTCGAGGTCACCCTTGTCGCGCCAGACGATGCCGCGATTATTGAACGCAAGGGCATAGTTGGGATCGATACGGATCGCTTGCGAATAGTAGGCCAGGGCCCGCTCGACATCGCCCCTGATCAGATAGGCGGCGCCGCGATTGTTAAACGCAACCGCATTGGTCGGATCGGCCTCGATCGCGGCGTCATAATCCGCCGCCGCACGGTCGAGATCGCCCTTCTCGCGATACGCGTTGCCGCGGTTCGTCCAAGCGGTCGCGTATTTGGGATCGATGCGGAGCGCCTGGTCGTAATCCGCAATGGCGCGGTTGAGATCGCGCTTGTCCTGGTAAGCGGCGCCGCGGTTGGTCAAGATCACCGCATTGCGGGGATCGATGCGGAGCGCTTCGGTGTAGTCAGCGATGGCGCGATCATAGTCGCCCTTGTCGCGGTACGCGGCGCCACGATTGTTGAAGGCAAACGCATAGTCGGGATCGAGCTTGATGGCCGAATCGTAATCTGAGAGAGCGCGCTCGAGATCGCCCTGCGCCCGGTAGGCAAGGCCCCGATTCGTCAATGCGACGGCGAGTTCGCGCGGCTTGCGGTTTTCTGAGCGGATCACCGCCGTGCAGCCGTCCGCCGCGATATCGGGCGGGTAGACGTTGCCCTCGTTGATACACAGCGTCCATTCGGACGGCAACTCCTGTTGCGACGCGGCCGGCGTCGCGGCCAGCAGAGAAGCAGTGATCGCCACGCCGATGCGGGTGAGGGGTGGGGTGAGGGGGTGGCCCATGTGAACTTCCCTGTGAATGCCTGTCAGCACAATATAGCACGGCTCGTCGCTGCCCCCACCCTACCCTCCCCTGCAAGCCGAGAGGAGGGTATAGCGATTTACCTCTCCGCTTGCCGGGGAGGTAGGAGCTTTGGGATATCACCATCGCACGGCGTTGATCGTCACGGCTGCGGCCCTACGAGCGCGCCGAGATGGCATCCGCAATCGCAACAGTGCGCCGCGCCATCTCGGCATGCATGCGCTCGACCATCCGGCCGTCGAGTTGGACCACGCCCTTGGCTTGGTTTTCGGGGAGTTCGAATGCCGCAATGATCTTGCGGGCCTGAGTGATTTCGACCTCGCTCGGCGAGAAAGCCGCATTGCAGGGCGCAATCTGGTTGGGGTGGATCAGCGTCTTGCCATCGAAGCCCATATCGCGCCCCTGGCCGCACTCGCGGCGAAAACCTTCCTCGTCCGCGATGTCGTTATAGACGCCGTCCAGGATATCAATACCATATGCACGAGCAGCCAGCACGGCGGTCGCAAGCCACGGGACCATCGCGGCGCGGCCGTGCAGCAGCTTGGCGCGGGTCTCTTTCGCCAGATCGTTCGTGCCCATGACGAAACCGGCCAGTCGGGTTTCCGCGTCGCGCGCCGTGGCGGCGATTTCGGCTGCGTTAATGATGGCAAGCGGCGTTTCAATCATCGCCCATACCTTAATGTTGTGATCGGCCGCGATATCGACCAACCGGTCCGCGATCACCTGCAGGTGGGCGGGTTTTGATACTTTCGGCACCAGGATGCCGTCCGGGCGCGCATGGGCTGCGGCCGCGAGGTCATGGTGCCACCAGGCGGTGTCGAGACCGTTGATGCGTACGATCACCTCGCGGGCGCCGAAGCCGCCGGCCGCAACGGCCGCCATGACCTGCCCGCGGGCCGTTTCCTTGGCCCCGGGCGCTACCGCGTCCTCAAGATCGAGAATGACGGCATCGCAGGGCAGCGTCCTTGCCTTTTCCATGGCTCTCGCATTGGCGCCCGGCATGTAGAGTACGCTGCGGCGTGGTCGAATGGTCATGGCGCAATCCGTGGCGTTTCATCTGGAGCGCGGGCGTCCCGCCCGCCTCCCCGCAAAGGTCGGTTCAAAGCAAGTCACTCCGGTCCGTGATGCAAGGTATGCACCAGATCGACCGGCGGCTGCGCGGCGGCGACTTTGCCTTCTGGCTGCATCTGCTCGCCCTGATGGCGTTCTGGGGCGGGCCCAGGCCGGTTGCGACCACCGGCGCGCGAGGACAAGGAAGCCATCTTCTTATGCCAACGATATCGGATGCCGCGGCGGAACGCCATCAGGCCGCCGCGACAGGTTTCCGGTGCTTCTTTCCGACCCGTAGCAGCATCACAGCGAACATGAAGATGATGCCAGCGAGCGCCGGGATGATCGTCAGGCCGATGATGCGCAGGCGATGGATGTCTTGCGGCGTGAGGCTGACATGGCCGGCGCTCGCCCAGGCCAGGATATCGGCCGCCATGGTGGCTTGCGGGTCGCCGGTCGTGATCGCCGGCAGCGCAGCGAGGCGGGCTTCGGCATTGCGCAGCCCGGCGTCGACGGTGTCGCGCCGCTGCGCCGCCCCAAGCGCCTGGCGCAGCTTCAGGATCTCGGCGCAAGCCGCGGCCGATGCCGCCAGCGTGATGTCGCTGCAGCCAGCCGTCTGCCGCCACACCGCGGCGGCGGAAGGCTGTGCGCGCTGAATCTCCGCCTCGATCGTCGATACCGAGCGCAGCTCGGTGATGGCGGCACGCTCGGCGCGCAGCCGTGCGACATCGGCGGCGAGGCCGGTCGTCTCGCTGGCGACCTTGCTGCGGCCGGCGACGCCGTCGCCGATATTGGTGGCAGCGAAGCCCATGGAGGCGAGGAGGGTCATCATCAGCGCAATGAGCCAGATCGACCAGGCCGCGATGCTGGCGACCGCGTGGCCGTCGCGCCAAAGTTGGGCGGCGGCGCTCGGCAGCACGATGGCGAGGAGATCGATGGCAAGGCCGAGCGATGCGAGCA
>WNFT01001195.1_pt1 | contig 25414 bp, 26 predicted proteins | sample 5400191 | NCBI WGS metagenome assembly WNFT01 (sample SAMN13153359, study PRJNA577476) | soil metagenome | isolation source: 80 cm saprolite under Madrone tree | place: USA:California | collected 2016-06-14 | reverse complement strand
AAGCTCCGGCCGGACATGTGGATCTTCGGCGTCGTCGTGCTCCTCCTGTCGGCCGGCGTCGTGATGGTCTACTCGGCGAGCGCCATCGTGGCGGCCGATCGCTTCCACGATCCCTACCTGTTCCTCAAGAAGCAGCTCGTCTGGGCGCTGCTGGGTGCGGGGTGTCTGCTCGTCGCGCTTCGCATCGACTACCGACGCCTGGAGCGCCTCGGCTGGCCGGTCCTGCTCGCCGCCGGCGTGCTCCTCGTCCTCGTGCTCGTGCCGCCGCTGGCTCAGCCGATCAACGGCACGCGACGCTGGCTGCGTCTGGGGCCGATCTCGTTCCAGCCAGCCGAGCTGGCGAAGCTGGCGCTGGTGATCTACCTGGCCGGCTACCTCGCGCAGAAGCGCGCCGAGATCGAGGACTTCCGCCGCGGGTTGCTCCAGCCGCTGGCCATCGCCGTGGTGCTGGCCGTGCTGATCCTGGCCCAGCCCGATCTCGGCAACTGTCTCACGCTGGTCGCCGTGACGTTTGCGCTGCTCTATCTCGCCGGGAGCCCGGTGCGCTACCTGGGCTTCATCGTCGGCGCGGCGCTGCCGTTCCTCGCGCTCGCGATCTGGCTCGCGCCGTATCGGCTGCGACGCATCACGACGTTCCTCGATCCCTGGAGCGATCCGCGCGGCAGCGGCTTCCAGATCATCCAGTCGTGGCTGGCGCTCGGCAGCGGCGGCCTCCTGGGCCGCGGCATCGGCGAGTCGAAGCAGAAGCTCTTCTACCTGCCAGAGGCGCACACGGACTTCATCTTCGCCGTCATCGGTGAGGAGCTCGGGTTCGTCGGCGCCCTGGCGATCATCGCGCTCTTCGCCGTCCTGGTGTGGCGGGGCCTGCGCGTGGGGCTGCGCGCCCCCGATCCCTTCGGTGCCTACCTGGCGCTCGGCATCACCGTGCTCATCGCAACCCAGACGCTCGTCAATCTCGGCGTCGTGACCGGCGCCCTGCCGACCAAGGGGTTGCCGTTGCCCTTCATCTCGTTCGGAGGCTCGGCGCTGCTCGTCACGATGGTGGGCACGGGCGTCCTCCTCAACATCTCCCAGCACGCCCATGTTTAAGCGCTACCAGCAGATCCACTTCGTCGGCATCGGCGGCATCGGGATGTCGGGCATCGCCGAGATCCTGGCCAACCTGGGCTACCGCGTGACCGGCTCGGATCTGAAGCGCAACGAGGCGATCGAGCGTCTCGAGCGGCTGGGCGTCAAGGTGTTCTCGGGGCACGAGGCCGGCCACGTGGAGGGCGCCCACGTCGTCGTCTATTCGTCCGCCGTGGCCGCCGACAACGTGGAAGTCCAGGCCGCTCGCCACCGCGCCATCCCGGCCATTCGGCGCGCGGAGATGCTGGCCGAGCTGATGCGACTCAAGTACGGCATTGCCGTTGCCGGCACGCACGGAAAGACGACGACGACGTCGATGGTCGGGGCAGTCCTCGCCGAGGGCCGCCACGATCCGACCATCATCGTCGGCGGCCGCGTGTCGAGCCTCGGAAGCAACGCCCGGCTCGGTCAAGGCGACTTCCTCGTCGCCGAGGCCGACGAGTCGGACGGCTCGTTCCTCACCCTCACGCCGACCATCGCCGTGGTCACGACGATCGACGCCGAGCACCTCGACCACTGGGGCACGCTCGACGCGATCCGGGAGGGCTTCCTGGCCTTCGTCAACAAGGTGCCGTTCTACGGCTCGGCCGTGCTGTGCCTCGACCAGCCGAACATCCAGATGCTGATCCCGCGCCTCGAGAAGCGCCTCGTCACGTACGGCCTGGCGTCGAGCGCGGATCTGGTGGCCCGGCGCGTCCACCTGTCGGGGCTGACCAGCCGCTTCGACGTCGCCCATCGCGGGACGCGGCTCGGTGAGTGTGCGTTGCAGATTCCCGGCCGCCACAACGTTCTCAATGCCCTCGCCGCCATCGGCGTCGGGCTCGATCTCGAGATTCCGTTCGACGCGATCCAGAAGGCGCTGGCCGGTTTCACCGGCGTGCAGCGCCGCTTCCAGGTACGCGGCCAGGCGGGCGGCGTGACCGTCGTCGACGATTACGGTCACCATCCCGCCGAGGTCCGCGCGACGCTGGCCGCCGCCAAGGCTGGCTTCGAGAGTCGGCTCGTCACCGTATTTCAGCCGCATCGGTATTCGCGCACCCATCACCTGCGCCAGGAGTTCCTCACCGCCTTCAACCAGGCCGACGTCCTCGTCGTCCTGGACATCTACGCGGCGGGTGAGAAGCCGATCCCCGGCGTCAGCGCCGAGGAACTGGCCGGGGCGATCCGCGCCCACGGCCACCGCGACGTGACGTACGTCGGCGGCGGCCGCGCGCGGGCGGTGGAGCACCTGATCAACATCACGCGGCCCGGAGACCTGGTGCTGACGCTCGGCGCCGGGGACGTGGGCCAGATCGGTCCGGATCTCTTGCTCCGCCTCGAGGCCGGCTCGTGCGGAGGGAGGACGACATGCTAGGAGAAATTCGGGGGGAAGTCCGGTTCAAGGAGCCCCTGAGCTTTCATACCTCGTTACGTATCGGTGGCTCGTCCGACATCTTCGTCGTGCCGCAAGACGTGGACGACATCCGTCACGCGCTCCTCTTCGCCGAGCGCGAGCAGCTGCCGGTCGTCGTCATCGGCGGCGGCAACAACCTGCTGGTGCGCGACCGCGGCGTGCGCGGCGTCGTGCTCAAGCTCGAAGGCTGCCTCGGGCGCTCCGAGTTCAACGGCGAGGAGGCCGTGGCCGGGGCCGGGGCCAGCCTCTCCGCGCTCATCCGCGAGGGAGCCGCGCTCAACCTGGGCGGTCTCGAGTGCCTGGTCGGGATTCCGGCGACGATCGGCGGCGCGCTGGCGATGAACGCCGGCACGCCCGACGGTTGCATCGGCGACTTCGTCAGCGCGGCCTACTTCCTCTATCCCGACGGCACGCTGGGCGAGTTCAAGCCCAACGCGGGCGCCTTCACGTATCGCGCGTTCCACTTCCCGGCGGGCACCGTGCTGATCGGCTGCCGGCTGCGTCTGCACCGCCGGCCGCTGAGCGAGATCCAGAAGGACATCAAGCAGCGGCTCAAGCAGAAGAAGTCGAGCCAGCCGCTGGCGCTGGCCTCGGCCGGGTGCGTCTGGAAGAACCCGTCGGGCGAGACCGCGGCGCGGATGATCGAGAAGGTCGGCCTCAAGGGCAAGCGCTTCAACGGCGCCGAGATCTCGGCCAAGCACGCCAACTTCATCGTCAATCGCGGTGGGGCCACCGCCGCCGACGTCCAGGCTCTGATGGAGCTCACCCGGGAGCGCGTTCAGGCGCACTACGGGATCGTGCTGGAGAACGAGATCCGGATCATCGGTGAGTAACGGGCTGCTGTCGCCCCGAGGGCAGCCGTCGTGGCTGGGTGACGTGGGCGAGCGCTCGGCGCTCATCGCGCGCCAGAAGGTGGGCCGTGCCGCCGCTCGGTCGGCTGGCGCCGCCCGGACGCGGGCCCGACGGTCGGCAACACGGCGGTGGCTGGCGATCGCGGTCATCGTCGTCGCTGGTGGGAGCGGCGTCGCCGGTGGGGTGCGCTGGCTCCTCACGGCGCCGCGATTCGCCATCGCCGGCGTCGAGGTGCGCGGCGTGTCGCGGGTGTCGGCCGAGCGCGTGGTGGAGGCCGCCGGAATTCCCGCCCGCGCCAACATCTTCCGCATCGACCCGGCCACCGTCACCGCACGCCTGCAGACCGTGCCCGAGATCCTGCGCGCCGACGTCATCCGCGAGCTGCCCAACCGGGTGACGATCCTCGTCGAGGAGCGACGACCCTTCACGCTCGTGTCGAACGGCACGCTGCACTGGCTCGACGAAGAAGGGCGATTGCTCGGCGAAGAACCGCACGCCGTCGCTCCGAACGTTCCGGTGATCAGCGGCCTGAACGAGGCCGAGCTGGCCGCGCTTCGCACCGAGCCGGGGCCGAAGGCGCGCGCGGCGCTCACGCTCATCCGCTCGCTCTTGCGGTCGGGCAGCGCGCTCGTCGGCGAGATCTCGGAGATCGACATGAGCGGCCGCGAGGGCCCGGTCCTCTACACCGTCGATGGCATCGAGGTCCGGCTGGGCGCCGAGGAATGGGAGGAACGGTTGGCGCGGCTCGCCGGCGTGCTCGCGCAAATCGGGCGCACGGGCGAGGGTGTCACCGCGATCGATCTGCGCTTCCGCGATCAGGTCGTCCTGAGGAAGGGAGGCCAGGGATAGCTCGCAAAGGACTCAAGGAGTACGTCGTCGGGCTCGACGTCGGCACGACGAAGATCTGCGCGGTCATCGCCGAGCCGAACGCCAGCGGCAGCATCGACGTGGTGGGAGTCGGCACGGCGCCGTCTCGTGGCTTGCGCAAGGGTGTCGTCGTGAACATCGACGCCACCGTGGAGGCGATCCGCCAGGCCGTGGGCGAGGCCGAGCAGATGGCCGGGGTCGAAGTGTCGGGCGTGTACGCGGGCATCGCCGGCGGCCACATCCGGGGTGTCAACAGCCGCGGCGTCGTCGCCGTCGGCAACAAGGACCGCGAAGTCTCGGTGGTCGACGTCCAGCGCGCGATCGACGCCGCGCGGGCCATCAACCTGCCTCAGGACCGCGAGATCATCCACGTGCTCCCGCAGACGTTCGTCGTCGACGAGCAGGACGGCATCCGCGAGCCCGTCGGGATGACGGGGGTGCGGCTCGAGGTCGAGGTGCACATCGTCACTGGCGCGATCACCTCGGTGCACAACGTGGTGCGCTCGGTCAACCGCGCCGGCCTGACGGTGAACGACATCGTGCTGGAGCCGTTCGCCTCGGCCGAAGCCGTGCTCTATTCCGACGAGCGCGAGCTGGGCGTGGTCCTCCTCGACATCGGTGGCGGGACCACCGACGTCGGGCTCTTCCGGGACGGCGCCATCTGGCACACGGCGATCCTGCCCGTCGGCGGCGACCACATCACCAACGACATCGCGGTGGGCCTGCGCACGCCGGCTGCCGAGGCCGAGGATCTCAAGCGGCGCTACGGATGCGCGCTGACCACGCTCATCTCGGGCGGCGAGATGATCGACGTCCCATCGGTGGGCGGCCGCAAGCCCCGCCCGCTCTCGCGCCAGATCCTGTCCGAGATCATCCAGCCGCGGGTGGAAGAGATCTTCACGCTCGTCGCGCGCGAGCTGACGAAAGCGGGGTTCCAGGACGCGGCCACCGCGGGCGTCGTCGTGACCGGCGGCACCTCCATCATGGAAGGCATTCCCGAGCTGGCCGAAGCCGTGTTCGATCTTCCCGTCCGCCGCGGCCTGCCCGAGACCGTCGGCGGACTCGCCGACATCGTGAAGAGCCCGATCTACGCCACCGCGGTCGGTCTTGCGCTCTACGGTGCCCGCCGGCCCGCCGTCGCGGGCACGCCGGCGGCGAGCGCGGAGGACCATCTGTTCGGTCGCATCGCGCACCGACTCGCGGGCTGGTTCAGTGAAGTCTTCTAGGAGGCGTCGGCCACGCCGCCAGGCGGCTCGGCCGACACGGTTCGTCACAACGCGGGAGGGGGTGCTCATGGACAAGGAGCGGGGACGACGGCCGCTGTTCGAGCTCGACGAGGCTCCGCAGGCCGCCAAGATCAAGGTCATCGGCCTCGGGGGTGGGGGCAGCAACGCGGTCACCCGCATGATCACCGCGCAGTTCACCGGCGTGGAGTTCATCGTCGCCAACACCGACAGTCAGGCCCTCCGCGCGTCACCGGCGCCGGTGAAGGTGCAGCTCGGAGCGAAGCTCACGCAGGGACTCGGCGCGGGATCGAATCCCGACGTGGGCCGTGATGCTGCCCTCGAAGATCCCGAGCAGATCACGCGGCTCCTGTCGGGTGCCGACATGGTGTTCATCACCGCCGGTCTCGGCGGCGGGACCGGGACGGGCGCCGCGCCGGTCGTCGCGTCGCTGGCCAAGGACCTCGGCATCCTCACCGTCGCCGTCGTCACCAAGCCGTTCCACTTCGAGGGGCGCCGGCGCATGCTGCAGGCAGAGGCGGGGCTGGAATCACTGCGAACCGTGGTCGACACGCTCATCACGATTCCCAACCAGCGCCTGCTCTCGGTCGTGGACCGCGGCACCCCGCTGATGGACGCCTTCCGCGTCGCCGACTCCGTGCTGCAGCAGGCCGTGCAGGGGATCTCCGACCTCATTCTCGTTCCCGGGCTCATCAATCTCGACTTCGCCGACGTGCGGACGGTCATGTCCGGCATGGGGATCGCGATGATGGGCACCGGCGTGGGGCACGGCGAGCATCGGGCTCTCGACGCCGCTCAGAAGGCCGTGGCCAGCCCACTCCTCGACGATACCGCCATCGCCGGCGCCAAGGGCGTCCTCATCAACTTCACCGGTGGCACCGATCTCTCGTTGCACGAGGTCGAGGAGGCCGCCCGCATCGTGCAGGAAGCCGCTCACGAGGAGGCCAACATCATCTTCGGCGCCGTGATCGAGCCGGCCCTCGGAGACGAGGTGCGCATCACCGTCATCGCCACCGGTTTCACCGAGCGCAAGGATGCCGCCTCACCGCCAGGAAAAATCGTGGACCTGGCGCGGGGCAACCGGCCTCCGGCGGTGACCGGAGCCGCGCCGTGGCGACGGCGCCCGGCTGACGTGCGCGCCGAGGTCGACGCCGCCGTCGGGGGTGACGACTTCGACGTTCCCGCGTTCCTGAGACGTCAGGCGGACTAGCGGCGGCTAGCGGAGGACGGGGAACCCGAACCGCTGGTGGATGTTGTCGCGATCCATCGTCGGTCGCTGGAGCCCGCCGGTCTTCACGGCGACGTTGTGGGAGACGTAGGCCTGGAGCTCGTCCAGCGTGATCGTGCCGTCCCGATTGATGTCCGCCTTCCCGGAGACGAGCGCATCGACGATCTCCCACGTGAAGACACCGTTCTGGATCTTCGGAGACTCGAACGACAGCTCTCCCGCGTGCGCCGCCGAGAAGACGAGGGCGCCGGTGCGTCGAGTGAGGTCGTTGTAGATGTAGCGGTCGCGGTCGTACAGGAACACGCGCCGCGGGCGGCTCGCGCGATCCGACTGCAGCGCGGCGCTCGTCCGGCCGTCGAGGCCCATCGCGTGCCGCCGGGCCTCGATCTCGGCTCGCGACGCGTCGTCGATCTCGCCGGACTCACAGGTGTCGACGAGCAGCAGCTTGCGGCGGGGGCCGATGTCGCGCAGGAGCGACTCGATCCGCTCGAAGCTCGCCGCGGTCCCGGCAAGGTCCTTCACGTCGACGTTGTGAGTGGCGTAGTAGTAGGTCGCCTCGCGTGAGAGGTCGTAGGCCCCATGCCCGGAGACGAACACGACGACGGTGTCGTCCACCCGGGCGTCGCGGAGCACCTCCTTCGCCTTCACGATGTTCTCGACGGTGACCGCCTCGTTGACGTAGGTGCGCACGACGACCTTCCGGAAGTGAGGCTGATAGCGCTGCATCACGTTGGCCAGGTCCAGCGCATCCTTGTCGGCGAATTGGAGATTCAGGGCGGGGTTCTGGTAGCGCGCCACGCCGAAGCCGATGAAGTACAGGTCGCCCTTGCCCTCACCCGCGTAGGTGGACGACCAGCGCGCGCGGAACGCCTCGACGCCGCGGACATCGAACGCGGTGATCTCGACCGTGTTGAGGCCCGGGCCGAGCTCGATGCGTTCGCTCACGCGGGCCGCCGTGCCGTGGAGCGGCTTGCCCGAGCCGGGGAACGTCGGCACGCCGTTGACGTAGATCTGGTAGCTCTGGAGCGGAGCGCGGGCCTGCACCTCGGCCTCGAGTAGCGCGTGCTTGCCCTCTCGCCGCGCGCTGGTCAGCCGAACCTCCGGCGCCTCGACCTCCGTCGCCGCCGGGTCATCGCGAAGCCCGGCGCGCTGGAGCCGCTTGCGATGCTGCAGCTCCAGGTGCTCGATGAACTCGTCCGAGCCGATGCCGAGACGACGCAGGACGAGATCGGGCCGGTTCAGTCGCGTCGCGAACTGATCGACGCTGAACGTTTCGAGACCCCGGACCATGGCCACCAGCTCGCCGCCGTAGTGGGAGGCGTCGAAATAGCCATCGGGCGTGAACATGATCCAGTCGGCGCCCCGCGAGAGCAGCGCCATCGAGTCGCCGGTCTCCACCTTCCACACCCGCGCCGTGGAGTCGTGGCTGGCGCTCACCAGATGACGCTCGTCAGGCGTGAAGGCGAGCCCTTCGACCCTCCCCGAGTGGCCGCGCAGCACGCGGACCAGCTTGCGCGTCGACCACTCCCAAATCCCGATCTGGCTGTTCACCGTCGCGACGAGCCAGCGGCCGGAGGGCGAGATCAGCACGCTGCCGGCATTGACGACCGAGTGGGACGTCGTGATCGAGGCCACGAGCCGGGCGTTGAGATCGAGGATCTGGATCGTCTCGGTCCGATTCGACGTTCCGACGACGAGATGCTGGCCGTCCCCGCTGAAGGCCAACGCGAACGCCGACCCGACCGGCGTGACGATCTTGTCCGGGAACTTGCGTTCGGCCACCAGGGTCCCGTCGATGGTCCAGAGGCGGACGTGCTCGCGCGCGGCACCTGTGGCGAACCATCGGCCCGAGGGATGGAGCGCGATGGCCTCCACGCGGCCGTCGTGCGCCTTGATGCGCCGGGCCTGCCGATCCTTGAGGTCGAAGACGTGAACCGTCCCGCTCCCGTCGCCGCAGAAGAGGAACCGACTGTCCGACGAGAAGGTCAGCACGTTGGCGCCGTTGCCGAAGCCGTTCAGCGTCGCCAGCGATCGGCCGTCACGGCTCCAGATGATGACCTCGGCACCGCCGCTCGCGAAGTAGTTGCCGTTGGGCGCATAGGCCAGGGCGGACGGATACTCCGTGTGGCCCGAGACGCTGGTGAGGAGCCGACCGGCGAGGGACCAGATCCGCACGCGCCGATCCGCGGCCAGCGTGACGAACATGGTGCCGTCCGGCGCCATCGCGACGTTCGTCAGGTTGCCGCTGAACCGCTCGAGCGAGCGCTCGAGCCCACCCGCGCGGTTCCAGATCTTGAGACCGGGTGGATCGAGGTCGTCATCTGCCGTGACGATCGATTGTCCGTCGGGAGACAGCGCGATTCGTTGGGGAGAGCGTTGCCACGTGGAGCCGACGGTGATCGTGTCGACCAGCTGGCCCGCACGCGTGTACACGTTCACGCGGTTGTCGTGCTGTCCGCCGCTCACGAGGTGCGTTCCGTCGGGCGTGAACCTGAGGCTCGCCGTGCTGTGCGACGAAAACCGTCCCACCGGGTTTCCCTCGAGGTCCCAGAGCGTCGTGGCGAGCTTGTCGGCCGGGTTCTTCACACGCTCCTCGTCTCGGGTGCCCAACACCCCGGCGGCCGCCAGCGTCTTTCCGTCGGGGCTGACCGCCAGGGTCTTGACGGGGTAATCGAGGGCCTGCACGGTCTTGAGCACTCGGCCATCGAGCGCCCAGAAGCGCAGCCGACCGTCTCCGTGCGCCGAAACGAGTCGGGCGCTGTCCGGCGTGAACGCCAGGCCATCAGCGCTGGACGTGCTTGTCTCGGCTGTCAGCCACGTCTCGGCGCTATCGGCCAGGCGATACACCACGATCTCGCGGGACGTTCCGATCGCGGCGTAGCGGTTGTCGTCGGACAAGGCGACGGATCGGACGACGCCTCTCCGGATCGGCACGGGCGGCAATTTCTGCAGCAGCGTTCCATCCACCGACCACAGCTCGATCACGCCCGAACGCTGCGCGACGAGCATCGTGCTGCTGTCGCGCGAGAGGGCGAGGGCATCGACCCAGAAGCGGGTCACGATGGTCCGGATCAGCGCGCCGCCCGGCGACCAGATGCGGATCGTCGAATCCTTGCCGGCCGTTGCGAAGAACCGACCGTTCCGTGCGTACTCCAGCGCGCGGATCTCGGCGGTGTGGCCACTCTGGACGACCAGCTCGACCGCGCGCGTCGTCGATCCGGCTTGCGGCTTGCCGGTCGTGGGCTGAGCCGCCACGGGGGAGCCGTCAGTGATGAGGACACCGGCGAGGACGACGCCGAACAGGCGAGCGGCGATCATTCTCGGCACCCCCACCTCATCGTTTGCGAGTCGGTCACGTTATTATGGTTGACGATTGAAGCTGCCAATCCAAACGATTTCGCCGTGACCACGCCAGGCGCCGGTCTCATCCCGCACGGAGCGCCGCCACTCTATTTCACCTTCGCGACGCTCGCGAAGCTGGGACTCCCGCATGCGACGACGACACGGCACTGCCCTGGCACGGCGGTGTGGGGCGAGCCGCAGCCGCTCGTCGGCCCCGAGGCCGTGGCCGCGCTCGCGAGCACCGGCCTCGACCTGGGACGCTTGACGTGGGCGCGCCAGATGCATGGCGCCGATGTCGCGCGCGCCGCCGCCGGCGGCGGCTTCGCGGGGCGCGCCGACGTGCTCGTGACCACGGAGCCCTCAGCGCCGCTCGCGATCTTCACCGCCGATTGTCTGCCGGTGACGATCTGCGATCCCGCGGCCGGCGTGCTGGGGCTGGCGCACGTCGGCTGGCGCGGCACCGTGCGCGGAGCTGCCCAGGCAGCCGTCGATGCGGTCGTGGGAGCTGGCGGACGTGCCGACCGCCTCGCCGCCACCATCGGCCCATCGATCGGCCCGTGCTGTTACGAAGTCGACGCGCCCGTCGTGAGCGAGTTCAGAGCGGCGTATCCATCGATGTGGGAGCGCTGGGCCCGTCCGACCGCGCCCGGGCGCTTCATGCTCGACCTGTGGATGGCCAACGAAGCCCTGGTGGCGGCGGCCGGCGTCGACCCTGCGCAGATCGACAACCCGCGCCTGTGCACGGCGTGTCACCCCGACCTTTTATATAGCTATCGCAAGGGCAACCGTGGCCGCCTCGTGACCTTCGCCGCGCTCCCGTGAGGCGCTGCTCCGAGTGCTAGAATCCCTGCCATGTCGGACATCGGCGCGAATCTCGAGCGCGTACGCGAGCGGATGGCCCGGGCGGCGGAGCGCTCGGGCCGCCGCGGTGACGACGTCCTCCTGATCGGCGTCTCCAAGACGGTCGAGGTCGAGCGCATCCAGCAAGCCGTCGCCGCCGGCGTGCCCGCCCTCGGCGAGAACCGCGTGCAGGAGGCGAAGGAAAAGGTCGCCGCGCTGGGGCGGCCGGTCCCGTGGCACCTCATCGGCCACCTGCAGACGAACAAGGTGCGCGAGGCGCTCGACCTCTTCGACCTCGTCCACTCGCTCGATCGTCTCGACCTGGCGACCGAGCTCGATCGGCGGGCGCGCCAGCGAGGACGCCCCGTCGCGGTGTTGGTGCAGGTGAACGTGGGCGGCGAGAGCAACAAGGGGGGCTTTGCCCCTGACGCCGTGCCGGCGGCACTCGAGGTCATCGCGAAGCTCGATCACATCGACGTCCGGGGCCTGATGACGATCCCGCCGATCGCCGAGCGCGCCGAGGACGCGCGAGGATGGTTTCGCGCGCTGGCGCAGCTCGGCAAGCGCGTCGGCCTCGCCGAGCTCTCGATGGGCATGAGCGCGGATTTCGAAGTGGCGATCGAGGAGGGCGCGACGATGGTCCGGGTAGGAACGGCCATCTTCGGTCCGCGTCCGGCGAAGGCCACGCCATGAGCCTCAAGGGCAAGAAGGTCGGCTTCATTGGCTCGGGCAACATGGGTGAAGCCCTCATCAAGGGACTGACGGCGGCCAACGTGGTGCCGGGCGAGATGATCTGGGCGAGCGACGTCCGGGGCGACCGGCTGAAGGAGATCGCGGGCACGTACGGCATAAAGCTCGCGCCCGACAATCTCCACCTGGTCCGCGAAGCCGACGTCGTCATCATGGCGGTCAAGCCGCAGATCATGGCCCCGGTTCTCCGCGAGATCGCGTCCGTGTTCAGCCGGCGCAAGCTGATGATCTCTCTCGCGGCCGGCGTGTCCACGGAGAGCATTCGCGCGTCCCTGGGGAAGGACGGACGGCTCATCCGCGTGATGCCCAACACGCCGGCGCTCGTCCTCGAGGGCGTGACCGCGATCGCCAAGGCCGAGGGCCTCGAGCCGGAAGACATGGACGTCGCCGGCGAGATCTTCAGCGCCGTCGGGCGCGTCGTGGTCCTGGACGAGTCCCTCATGGATGCGGTGACCGGCCTCTCCGGCTCCGGCCCCGCGTACGTCGCCCTCGTGATCGAGTCCCTGGCCGACGGCGGTGTGAAGATGGGGCTCGACCGCATCACCGCGATGACGCTGGCCACCCAGACGGTGCTGGGCGCGGCCAAGCTGCTGCTCGAGACGCGTCTACATCCCGGCGCTCTCAAGGACATGGTGTCGAGCCCGGGCGGCACGTCGATCGCCGGCGTGGCCGCGCTCGAGGAGGGCGGCCTCCGGACCACGTTCATCAAGGCGGTCGAGCGGGCCACGCAGCGTTCGAAGGAGCTCGGACGGGGGACCGCAGGCTGAGTTAAGATACGGCGGTGTTCATCGGGGCGTACTTCCTGAGCGCCGTCGCCAATCTGGTGAACCTCGTCATCATCGTGTTCATCTGGCTGATCGTCGCCCGGGCGCTGCTGTCGTGGGTCAACCCGGACCCCTACAACCCGGTCGTGCGCTTCCTGTATCGCGCCACCGAGCCGGTGCTCCGTCCTGTCCGTCACCGCTTGCCCACGCTGGCGATGGGGCTCGACCTCTCCCCCATGGTCGTGATCCTTGCGCTGTACTTCCTCAAAGAGTTCCTCGTGCCGGTCCTCCACCGTCTCGCGATGACACTGGAGATCGGCTGAGACCTGGAGGGTTCCGATGCGCCTGAGCCCCCTCGACATCCGGCAGCAGCAGTTCACGGTGCGGATGCTCCGCGGCCTTGATCCTCAGGAAGTCGAAGCGTTCCTGGAGGACGTCGCGGAGGAATACGAGCAGCTGCTCAAGGAGAACGTGACGCTTCGGGAGCAGCTCGGCGTTCACGAGGAGCGGGCGCGTCGCGTGAACGAGGTCGAGCGGATGCTGACGGAAACGCTCGTGACGACCCAGAAGCTGACCGACGAGATGAAGGACGCGGCCCGGCGTGATGGCCAGCTCCTCGTGCGCGAGGCGGAAATGCAGGGCGAGAAGGTGATGGAAGCCGCGCGGGCCGAGGAGGCGAAGATCCGGAGCGGCATCAAGGATATCCAGCGGACGCATCGCCAGCTCCTCGAAGATCTGAAATCCACCGTCGAGCGGTACCAGCGATTGCTGACCAGCGAGTCGGATCTCGAGGTCGGCGACGCGAATGCCCGGGCCTGAGCATGATCTGCTCCACGTGCGGGTTCAGCCGCGCGCGTCCTCGAGCACGATCGTGGGCTGGCGCGAACAGGCCCTGCTGGTGCGTGTGATGGCGCCTCCGGTCGAGGGCGCGGCCAATGCCGCCGTCGTCACCCTCATTGCGAGGGCGCTCGGCGTGCGGCCTTCGGCCGTCCGCGTCGTGCGCGGCGAGCGGGGGCGGGACAAGTGGCTGAGTGTCGATGGAATGACGGCCGCCGCCATCCGCGAGCGTCTGGCGTGAGGGCCGGGCCGTTGGGAGTGAGACGTCAAGGAGGAACGATGAAGACGATGTTGAGCGTCGCGTTGATGGCCTGCGCGCTGCTGACTCTGGCCGCGCCGGCTCGGGCGGAGCACAATGGTCAAGCCCCGGCGCGCGATTCGGTCGACTTCAACCTGGACCTCAAGATCGGCGGCGAAGGGTTCCGCCTCGGGGGAACCGTCTTCGGGCTCGAGGGCGTGTACGGAGCCTGGCTCAACGGCGCCGTTCGTCCCGACGGCTTCTCGGTCGATGGCCGCCTCCAGCATCCGGAGCGCGCGTACAACTTCAAGCTCAACGCCGACGTCGGCGGGTGGCTGCGCCGGTCGCTCCGGCAATTCGTCCCGTTCGGCTACCCCGGGCCGGGCGACGGCGTCTAGCCCTCCGTGATCGCGCCGGTCCGCTGGGCGGGCGACCGCCTGCTGCTGCTCGACCAGACTCGACTGCCGCGCGAGGAGCTGACGCGTGAGTTCGCGCGCTGGGAGGACGTCGCCGAGGCCATTCGCACCCTCGTCGTGCGAGGTGCGCCTGCCATCGGTGTCACGGCGGCCTTCGGCGTGGCTCTGGCTGCCCGTCAGAGCAGGGCGACGACGTTCGACAGCCTGCTCGCCGACATCGAGACGGCGATCAAGGGACTGGCGGCGACGCGGCCGACGGCCGTGAACCTGTTCTGGGCGCTCGACCGGATGCGCTCCACACTGCTGGCAGGTCGGGCGATGTCGGTCGACGCGATCCGCTCGCGCCTCCTCGCCGAAGCTCAGGCGATCCTCGACGAAGACGTCGCCGCCAACCGGGCGATGGGCGATCACGGCGCAACGCTGGTGCCGTCCGGGGCGCGGATCCTGACCCACTGCAATGCGGGCGCCCTGGCGACCGCCGGCTACGGTACCGCGCTCGGGGTCGTTCGCTCGGCGCACGCGCAAGGCAAGGTCGCGCTGGTGTGGGTGGACGAGACCCGGCCGGTGATGCAAGGCTCGCGGCTGACGGCGTGGGAGTGCGTGCGCGACGGAATCCCTCACCGTCTCGTCGCCGATGTGGTGGCGGCGTCGCTGATGGGCCGAGGGCAGGTGGACCTGGTCGTGACGGGCGCCGATCGCATCGCCGCCAATGGCGACACCGCGAACAAGATCGGCACCTACGCGCTCGCCGTCCTCGCGCACCATCACCACGTACCGTTCTACGTCGCGGCGCCGTTCTCGACGATCGATCCGACGCTGGCCTCGGGCGCCGAGATCCCGATCGAGGAACGGGATCCGGCCGAAGTGCGGCGCGTGGGCGCGACGGTGACCGCACCCGAAGCGTCACCGGTCTTCAACCCCGCGTTCGACGTGACGCCCTCCGAGCTCATCGCGGCGATCATCACCGAGCGCGGCGTCTTTCGCGCCCCCTACAGCTTCCGTGGCTGACCCGATCCCATGACGGGCAACCACGACGTCCGTGTCGCGCGGGCGTTCCACGACGCGACGACCCACACGCCGGCGTCGATCCGGACGAGCGGCCACACGCTCGAGTGGGACATCAAGCCGTTTCCGTTCAAGGTCTACACGGACCTCCCCACCATCTCACTTCCGCGCGACGTCGATCTCGCAGAGGTCGACACGCTCCGCGCGCTCGATCCCGCGGCGCGTGTGGAGGGTGGACCGCTCACACTCGGTCGGCTCGCCGCGCTTCTCTATCTCACCGCCGGTGTCACGCGGAAGAAGACCTACCCGGGCGGCGGCGAGGTCCTCTTCCGCGCCGCGGCGTCGACCGGCGCGCTCTACCAGACCGAGGTCTACGTCGCCGCGGGGAACGTGCAAGACCTGCCGCCGGGTCTCTATCACTTCTGCCCGGGCGATTTCACGCTCCGGCGACTGCGCGACGGCGACGTGCGCCACGCGTTCGCCGAGGCGGCCGCCGAGCCCGACCTCGCCCGGCGCGCCGCGACCATCGTGCTCAGCGCGCTCTTCTGGCGAAACACCTGGAAGTATCAGGGGCGTGGCTGGCGCCATCTCTACTGGGACTCCGGCACGATGCTGGCGAACCTCACGGCCGCCGCTCACGGCCTCGGTCTGACGCCGCGCCTCCTCACCGGCTTCGTGGATGCCGACGTCAACCGTTTGCTTGGCCTCGATGCCGAGCACGAAGCCGCGCTCGAGCTCGTTGAGATCGGTCCGATGGGCAGCGCGGCGCCGGCCCACGGCCCCATCGACGAGATACATCATGACGTCATGCCGCTCTCATCGTCGGAGGTTGATTATCCGGAGCTGCGCGGGATGCAGAGCGCGTCGAGCCTCGCGACACCGGCCGACGTCAGCGTGTGGCGCAAAGCCGCACCGCCAGGCCGCCGTCGGTCGCCGAGCGGCTCCATGTCGTTGCCGGCCGCGATCGTCGATGCGGGACGTGGTCTCGGCGACACCATCCAGCACCGCGGCTCTTCTCGGCGCTTCACGCACGCGCCGCTCACGATGGTCGAGCTGGCGACGATGCTCTGGTGGTCGACGCGGGCGGTGGCTGCCGATGTGCCTTCGGGGCTCGTCGATGTGTTCCTGGTCGTCAACGCGGTGGACGGCGTTCCGAGCGGCGCGTACCGGTACTGGCGCGACGAGCACGCGCTGGAGCTGATCCGGGCCGGTGAGCTCAGGCGCGAATCAGCCTATCTCTGCCTGGAGCAACCCCTCGGCGGTGACGCGGCGGCCGTGCTGTATTTCATGGCGCCGCTCGACGCGCTCCTGGCCGCCTACGGCAATCGTGGCTATCGCCTGGTCAACCTCGAGGCGGGGCTGATCGGCGGCCGCGCGTACCTCACGGCCTATGCCCAGCGCTTCGGCGCGACCGGGCTCACGTTCTACGACCGAGACGTCGTGAAGTTCTTCGCGCCGGCGTCGGCGGGACTCGACGCAATTTTCGTGACGGCGCTGGGACGAGGAGCGCGGCCCTCATGGTAGAGTCGAAGCCATGAAAAAATACCAGTTGATGGCGCCCGGGCCGACGCCGGTCCCGAGCCACGTGCTGCTCGCGATGGCGCAGCCGATGATCCATCACCGCACCCCCGAGTACGAGGCGCTGTTCATCGAGGTGCGGTTGGGGCTCAAGGCGCTGTTCCAGACGGCGCAGGACGTCGTTCCGCTCACCTGCTCGGGTACCGGAGCGATGGAAGCCGCCGTGGTGAACACGCTGTCGCCGGGCGACACGGTGGCCGTCATCCAGGCGGGAAAGTTCGGTGAGCGCTGGACGGAGATCACCAAGGCGTACGGCCTCGACGCGGTGCTCCTCACCGCGCCCTTCGGCGAGACGGTCGCTCCCGGGCGCCTGGCCGAAGCGCTCCGGGCCACCCCGCGGATCAAGGCCGTGCTCACCCAGCACAGCGAGTCCTCGACCGGCGTGCTCCACGACGTCCGCGCCTATGCCGAAGTCACGCGCCGCACGGACGCGATCCTCATCGTCGACGCCGTGTCGAGCCTGGGCATCGCCGACTTGCCGATGGATGCATGGGGCGTCGACGTCGTCGTCGCCGGATCGCAGAAGGGGCTCATGCTTCCCCCGGGCCTGGCCTTCTGCGCGCTGAGCGACAAGGCGTGGGCAGCGGCCCGCACGTCGCGGCTCCCCAAGTACTACCTGGATCTGACCGAGGAGCGGAAGTTCCTCCTGAAGAACGAGGCGCGCTTCACCCCGGCCGTCAGCATCGTGGTTGGCCTCCGCGAGGTGTTTCGCATGCTGGCGGCCGAGGGGCTCGCCAACGTCTTCAAGCGGCACGACCGGCTCGCTCGCGCGACCCGCGCCGGTGTCGAGGCGCTCGGCCTCGAGTTGTTCGCCCGCGCCACGCCGAGCCCGGCCCTGACCGCGGTCGCCGTACCCCGCGGCGTGAACAGCGAGAAGATCGTCGCGGCGTACTCGGAGACGCACAACATCACCATCGCGGGGGGCCAGGGCGAGATGAAGGGGCAGCTCTTCCGCTTGGGGCACATGGGATACGCCGCCGAGTTCGACGTCGTCATCGCGTTGTCGGCGCTCGAGCAGGTGCTGGCAGAGCTGGGCCTTCCCGTCGACTTTGGCGCGTCGATGCGCGCTGCGCAAAAGGTCTTCGCCGAGAAGCACTGATCACTGGCTGCTCCGCCAAAAGGCGATAGAATGGCGGGGTTGTCATGAGCTTGCGATTGTTCGTCCTCCGTCACGGTGAGACCGTGTTCACGCGCGAGCGGCGCTTTGCCGGATGGCGCGACGTCCCGCTCACCGATGCGGGTCTTCGCCAGAGCGAGGCGGCTGCGGCGGCGCTCAGCGGTGTCGGCATCTCGGCCGTCTTCGCGAGCCCGCTCGAACGCGCGCGCACCTCGGCGGAGGCCGTCGCCAAGCCGCACCGTCTCGCCGTGCGGATCATGCCTGCCTTCCGTGAACTCGGCTTCGGAGCGTGGGAGGGCCGGACGCGCGCCGAAGTGGAGGCCGCCGAGCCCGCCCTCTACGACGTCTGGCGAACCGCACCCGACAGGTTCACCGCGCCCGGCGGCGAGTCTTTGCCGGCGGTGGCCAAGCGCGTCGCCGAAGGCATCGAGACGCTGCGAGCCGAGCATGACGGTGAGAGCGTCGTGCTCGTCACCCATGCGGTCGTGATCCGACTGATCGTCCTGGACGGGCTCGGGCTCGGCCCCGCGCGCCTGTGGTCCATCGACGCCTCGCCGGCCGGCATCACGGAGCTCGAGTATCGCGACGACTGGGTCACCGTGCACCGCATGAACACGCTCGCCCACCTTGGCGCGGAGGGCGAGCGGTGAAGCCGTTGCTCACCCAGCTTCCCAAGGGTGCGCGGATCTACCTTCCCGACGAGGTCGCGCGCAAGCGTCACGTGGAGGCGCGCCTGTTCGACGTCTTCCGCCGCTGGGGCTACCGGGAGATCGTCACGCCGACGTTCGAGTTCTTCGACGTGCTGGCCGTCGCCACCGACCAGGCCGTGCAGGGCAATGCCTTCACCTTCGTGGACCGCGAAACGGGCCGCATGCTCGTGCTGCGTGCCGACATCACGCCCCAGATCGCGCGCATCGTGGCCACCCGCCTGCGCGACGAGCCGAAGCCGCTGCGTCTGTCCTACGTGACCAACGTCTTCCGCTACGACGAGCCGCAGCTCGCCCATTACCGCGAGTTCTACCAGGCCGGCGTGGAGCTGATCGGCCTCGACAAGCCCGAGGCCGAGGTCGAGATCCTGGCCATGACCGTGGAGAGTCTGCGCGCGCTCGGCCTCGGTCGCTTCCAGCTCGACCTCGGCCATCCCGATTTCTTCCGCGGCTTGATGGAGGAGGTCAAGACCGACGCCGCCCGCGAACGAGAGCTCAGGACCGCGCTCGCCCGCAAGGACCGGTCCACCCTGGAACGCCTGGTCGCTGAGATCGCGCCGCCCGAGCCCGTGGGCGACGCCCTGCTGGCGCTGCCCACGTTGTTCGGCCACGCCGAGGTGCTCGAGCGGGCCGCGCCGTTCGCGCGCAACAAGCGAGCCGAGCGCGCGCTGGCCAACCTCGCCGAGGTCTATCGGCTGTTGACGATCTATGGCCTGGCCGACGCCGTGCTGCTCGACCTCGGCGGCGTACGCGGCTTCGACTACTACTCGGGGATGTACTTCGAGGCCTACGTGGCCGAATTCGGCGCGGCGATCGCCGCCGGTGGGCGTTACGACCACATGGTCGGCCGCTTCGGCTACGATTGCCCGGCCGTGGGCTTCGCGTTCGACATCGCCCGGGCCCTGTCGGTGATGGAGACCCAGGGGGTCGACGTGGCTCTGCCCGGTCCTGACTTCTTCATCATCGACTTCACGCCGGAGAAGACGGCGGCGCTCTCGCTGGCCCGGCGCCTGCGCGACCTCGGCCGCTCCGTGGCACGTGACATCGTCACGCGGGGACTCGAGGAGTCACTTGCGTACGCGCGGGCGCAGCGCGTCCGTCGCGCGCTCGTCGTGGGTGGTCCTCGCGTGCCGGCGGGCGAGCTCCTGGTGATCGACGTGGCGAGCGGCCGAGAGCGCGCGGCGAAGATCGACGCTATGCTGGAGCATCCGGAGCGGCTCGATGCCTAACATCGTCGTGGTCGGCACCCAGTGGGGAGACGAGGGGAAGGGGAAGGTGGTCGACATCCTCACCCCTCACGTCAACGTCGTCGTCCGGTACCAGGGGGGCAACAACGCCGGTCACACCGTGGTGGTGGGCCGCGAGAAGTACGTGCTCCACTCGATCCCGTCGGGCATCTTGCACGCCGGCTGCCGATGCGTGATCGGCTGCGGCGTGGTCGTCGATCCCGGCTCGCTCATCGAGGAGATGGAATCGCTCGTGCAGCGAGGCGTGAGCTTCGACGGCAATCTCTTCATCTCGAAGAACGCGCACCTGATCATGCCGTATCACCCCGCGCTCGATCGCGCCTCCGAAGCGAAGCTCGGCAACCGGCGCATCGGCACCACCGGCAAGGGCGTGGGCCCGGCCTACGTGGACAAGGCCGCCCGTGTCGGCATCCGCATGGCCGACCTTCTCGACGTCCGGCTCTTCCGCGAGAAGCTGGAGCTAAACGTCGCCCAGAAGAATCGTCTGCTGCGCGAGATCTACGATGCCCAGACCTTCACGACGGACGAGATCCTCAATCCCTACCTCCGCTACGCCGGCTGGCTGGCGCCCTACATCACCGACACCGCCTTGCTGCTGACGCGCTGGATCGAGAGCGGGTACTCGGTGTTGTTCGAGGGCGCCCAGGGCACCATGCTCGACATGGATCACGGCACCTATCCGTTCATCACCTCGTCGTCGACCACGTCCGGGGGCGCCGCCACGGGTACGGGCGTGCCGCCGACCCGCATCCAGGGCATTCTCGGTGTGGCCAAGGCCTACACGACTCGGGTCGGGTCGGGTCCGCTTCCGACGGAGATGTCGGGGCAGATGGCTGAGGACATCCGGGCCCGGGGCAACGAGTATGGCGCCACCACCGGCCGGCCCCGGCGCTGCGGCTGGTTCGACGCCGTGGTCCTCCGCTACGCCGTCCGCATCAACGGGCTCGACACCGTCGCGCTGACCAAGCTGGACGTGCTCGACCAGTGCGAGACCGTAAAGATCTGCACGGCGTACCGTTACAAGAACGAGCTCCTCACGGACTTCCCCGAGGAGGAGGCGATCCTGCACGGCGCCGAGCCCGTGTACGAAGACGTGTCGGGGTGGATGTCACCCACCAGCCGCGCGAAGAACGAGGCGGATCTACCCGCGAAGGCTCGGCGCTATCTGGAGCGCCTGGAGGAGCTCATCGGGGTCCCGCTCTGCATGGTCTCGACGGGCGCCCAGCGTGACGAGACGATCCTGTGCGAGGAGTCGCCGCTCATGCGCTGGTTCCCATCGGTGCGGTCGAGCCTGCTCTAACTCCCGGGTTGGGCGGGCTCGCTACGTCTGGAGTCGGACCAGGGTGTACCCGAGGCGGGCCAACTCGTGGTGATTCTCTCGGATGCGCCGTTCGGAGCGACGACGATCGTTCGGGATCCTGGTGCGTGAGCCGCGCCGCTCGCCGTGGCGCCGGTCGAGGATGACGGCCACCCGGTCGTCGCTCGCAAACGCCTTGCAGAGGTACTCGTACCGACCCGTCTCTTGGCGATCGACGACGAACAGCAGTGTCGCGCGTCCTCCGATGCTCATGACTCAGATGATTGCAGCGGGAGTGCCAGACGTTGCGTATTGGAGACTTTGACGCCCAGCCACGCGTCGTGCGGCCTCGGCTGTCGCCATTTCCGACACCGACCGTTCATTGCGTTCCGACTCCATCTGCTTAGAATGTTCCCGACGAGCCGTTAGCTCAGTTGGTAGAGCGCCTGACTTTTAATCAGGGGGTCCAGGGTTCGAGTCCCTGACGGCTCACCAAGCAAACTCCACGGTCCCGCATCACCCCCCTTGTACACGATGACAGATCCGCCCCGAAAATTCTTTCGCAGGCGCCGGCTCTCCGGCGCACGAAGTGGGTCGGGAGCGGAGCCGGCCAACGCTCCGCCGACCCACATTGAAGGAAAACTTTTCCTTCAACGCCGCCCCGAGGCCGTGAGCCATCGCCGCACCATGACTGCTCGATTCACGCGCGTGGGGGTTTGGCAGTGCGTTTGCTCTTGTCGGTTCAGTGAAAGGAGTTGCGCCATGGCTGACCCGAGATCAGCGCCGGTTCACTGGGTGTTGATCACGTGTTCCATGGCGATCCTGGCGGGCGGCTGTCGGTCGACGGGGCCGCTGCTCAAGAGCGAGCACTTCGATTTCGTGACCACCGGCCTGTTCAGCGAGCCGTGCAAGGACTCCGAGGCGATCAAGCAGGCACGCCGTGAGGAGCGCATCCGCGGGGACACGATCGCCGAGGTGAGAGAGCGCGGCTTCACCATCTTCTCCGACTCCAAGCGTCGTATCCGCCGGCCGAACACACGTGTGCTGTACGGCAACGACGCCCTGAGCACGGTCGGGATGGGCGTCGCTCCGCCCCCACTTCAGCGTCCCGAGGACATCAAGGCCTACACCGATTTCATGGGTCAGCTCTACGCGGAGGAGTACGTCGAGAAGGACGTGATGCGCGTGACCGATCGTTACTGCCTGAACAATCGCGAGACGCTCGACACCGGCGACGAGCGCACCTTCGCCATCCTGTGGCGGGCCGGGCACGTCATCAAGCGCGTCGTGAAGGGAGGGCCCGTCCACAATCCCAAGCGAGAGCGCGCCTTCCTGCTGTGCCCGGGCAGCTTCATCACCGACACGCTCGGCACCACGCTCAAGTCGTACGCCCCCGTGAAGTAGTCGCCGCGGCCCGGCCCGTGTGCTACAAGGTGGGGCCGTGGCCGATCCGATCCTGTACAACAAGAACGGCTGACCGACCTGTCAGAAGGCGAGGGAGTTTCTCTCGCAACGTGGACTGACCTTCGACAGCCGTCTCGTGGAATCGGCGCCCGTGGACCGGGCCGCCACGCTGGCGCTGGCCCGTGGCTCGCGCCGCCTCCTCGCCAAGGCAGGAGTGGACATCGTTCGCCTGACCGCACCCAGCGACGCCGACGTGATCAAGTATCTGGTCCACGAGGACGGGTTCTTGCGAGTGCCCGTTCTCGTGCTGGGCGACCTGCTCGTCCGCGGCTTCACCGAAGACCTGTACCACGAAGCGTTGGCGTGGGAGAGACACGTGTGAGCTGGCCGCGCGTTGTGGGTGTCGGTGTCGCGCTGCTGATGCTCGCTGCCGTCGCCAGCGCACAGGACGGCTTCCGCGTCACGCACACCGCGGATCGAAGCAATCCCGGACAGACTCGGATCAATGGCACGGTGTTCAACGACAACCGCCTCGACGCGGTGGACGTGTACGTCACCGCCGAAGCGCTCGACGCGAGCGGCAAAACCGTGGCTCGCGGCATCACGTTCGTGAGCCCGGCCATCGCGTCCGGCCGCAGCGCATCGTTCTCGGCGACCGTGCCCACGATGCCAGGCGCCACGAGTTTTCGCGCGCGCGTGAGCTCCTTCCGTTTCGGTGCCGGTCTGCAATCGCCCTGACCTTCTCGTCGCGCCATCGGCTTCCTGGCACCGTACTTGTAGTCCTTGGGCAACACCCAACGAGGAGGGCCATCACATGAGGAGCATTCTCGGCTTGCTGACCGTGGTGCTGATCCTCGCCGGATGCGCGTCCACGGCGCCTTCAGCCGCTGGTACGAGCGCGTTTACGGGCGAAGTGTGGACGTGGGACGAGCAGGCAGGGATCATCACCCTTCGCCAAGGTGGCCAGACCATCCGTGTCAAAGCGGCCCCGGATCAGTTCCGGGGCCTGGACCTGCATTCGATGAGGACCGTCTACGGTGTCCTGGCCGGACCCGCCGAGGTCCAGACGACCATGACGCCGCCGGTGCCGCTGATGGCGGTCGGGGCGCCCGACGAGATGAACGTGAGTGGCCGCGTCACCTCGATCGACCCAGTCGGCAAGGTGACGATCGACACGGAGCGGGGAAACGTCGAGGTCTGGGTGGCCCAGGCGACGTCGTCGGTCGTCAAGGTTGGCGACCAGACGGTCGTGAAGATGCGTGTCCAGCCGATGGCGCCGGCGCCTCCGGGCCACTCGCCCGCCTCGACGACGCTGGACCCGGCTGCGTCGCCGACGAGTGAGCCTGGCGAATACGCGGTGGTGCGCGGCCGTTTACTCGAGGTGGACCCATCCGGCCGTCTGACCGTCGAGTCGCCGCGCGGGCCCATCACGGTCAGGGTCCCGCCCAGCGGCCGTTATCAGACCGGCACGACCGTCGAGGTTCACACCTCGGTGCACCCGGCGCGCTGATTCAGCGGTTATACTGAGGTGGCTGACCCCGTCGTCTAGCCTGGCCCAGGACGCGACCCTTTCAAGGTCGAGATCGCGGGTTCGAATCCCGCCGGGGTCACCACCTCAATTCCACTCCGCGGGTCCTCGCAGCCTGACGTCGCGGTCAGTCGCGCAGCAAAAGAACAGGAACTGGTGCCTCGCGCAGCACGCGCTCGCCCAGCCCGGGCGCGAGTGCGCTCGCGAGCCGGCTGCGCGTGCTCGTCGTCACCGCGATGAGATCGGCGCCGAAAGCATCGGCCTCGAGCAGAATCTCCTCAGCGGGCTCGCCGAAGCGGACCACGCGTTCCACGGGAACGCCCTCGAGCTCGGCGGCCGGACACATCAGCTCCTCGAGGCCCTGCGCCGTGAGTCGCTCCATCTCTTGATCGACGTAGGCGATGGTGCGGCCGTAGCGCCCCATCACGAGTTCCGGAACCGGTACTACCCGCAACAGCCGCACGAGCGAGCCCTGATCGCGTGCCAATCCGCGCACGACCGACATCGTCGCATGGCTCTCGGACTGTCCAACCGGTACGAGAATGCGTTTGGTCATCGTGCTCTTGAGATGCAGCGGGAGCTCGCGGGGATGCAGAGACCTCGCGGTCGAGGAGCATGATGTGCGTCTTCGCTGAGCATCGCCACCAGCGACCCTGTGCCTCAGTTCGCGCCGATATTCCTCATCACGCGCTTGCGACGATGACCGCTCGTTGGGGCGATCGGGCAAATTTTTTCCATCGCGCTGAGCATGACCCGCGGGACGATTCTGCCGCATCGCTTGACGCTCCTCGCCCTGTGGACGTATTGTGCCGCATCGTGATCCTGCACCGGCTCGTCGCCCTTGCTCTGATCGTGGTCGCGCTGGGGCTCGCGCCGGTCGCCCATGCCACGCCGCCAGATCCGTCGTGGATTCCCGGCCTCTACGACAACGCTGATTTCGACGACGTCATCCTCCTGATCACCAGCAAGCTCGGCGCAATCCAATCCAACATCATCCCGTCATTGCGCCCGGTCGCGTTCGTCCTCGGGCTCGCGACGCCCATGCCCACCGAGTCGCGCCCCCTGCGTCCGCTGTCGTCGGTTTTCGGTCGCGCTCCTCCACTCGCCTAGATCGTCTCGTTCGTTCGCGAACCATAGGGGCAGCAGAGCACCCGACGTCCGTTCGGCGCCACCGCGCCCGAAGGATGGATCTGTGGAGGCCCACGATGACGACGCACGATACCTCGGCGCCGCGGTTCACGGCGCGATGAGACCTGTGCTCGATGCCGCCGCCGTGCTCGCCGACAATCGTCGGCTGGTTTCGGAGCTGGTGCGCGCCCGCGAGGAGATCATCGAGCTGCGGAACCGTCTCGCCTTCGTGCAGCTCGAGCTCGAGCAGACTCGAGCGACGACCCTGCGGGAGATCCCAACCGGGTAGACGACGGCCATGCGCCACTGGCACCCGAGCGACTTGATCCTCAGCGCCCTCGTCACCCTGGCGGCGATCGTCTGCGCGCTCGCAGCACTCGGATTGCTGCGGCGCTGAACGCGGGAGGAGGCTCCCTGCCAGGTCCCGTCAAGGACCGGCGTTGATCGTCCGGCCGGACCTCGGCTCGACGGGCGCGGTGTCGACGCCGCTTACGTCCTCGACGT
>WNFT01000882.1_pt1 | contig 25421 bp, 25 predicted proteins | sample 5400191 | NCBI WGS metagenome assembly WNFT01 (sample SAMN13153359, study PRJNA577476) | soil metagenome | isolation source: 80 cm saprolite under Madrone tree | place: USA:California | collected 2016-06-14 | reverse complement strand
AAGTAGCCCACTACCCCGAACCAGGACTTCCGCTCCAGGCTTGTAACCCTGTGTAGATACTGAAGATCTCGGGGGAATCAAGTTGCGCAAATTCCCCAGCACGTTTCAGGTTGAAATGGGGAGTAAGTCTGGGTGTATTATTACGCCCAGATGAAATGGTATGATGCCAAAGGCGATGCTGCCGCCCGCTTGCGTCAGCGCAAGCATGCCATGCTGCGCCGCTTCCAGATTCCCTCCGACGCCCTGCCCGGCTCCCTCGCCCTCACCCACCGGCGCTGCGGAAAACCCAGCTGCCACTGCGCCCAAGCCGAGGGACATCCCGGCTGGTCACTGACTTTCATGGTCCACGGTAAAAAACGCGTGGAGCGTATCCCCGACGAGTGGGTCGAGCAGATCCGCCCTCTGGTCGAGCAGGGACGCGAGTTCAAAGACGCCGTGAGCGAGGTCTTCTCCGCTAACGCCCAACTGCTGGCGCTCGGGCGCCGACAATCCACCCCCAAGAGGCCGAGGAAGCGGTGAACCGTCCCCTTCTAGATCTCCAGGCCGAACCTCCTACTCACAGCTGAGCGTGGGCCTGACCATAAGTGATTCCGGCCCGGAATTTTCCAACCGGGGTGGAGCGCTTGCGTTTCCGCCACCCCTAGCGCGCAATGCTGCCTGCCATTGTGGCAGCGGCAGCAAGTACAAACGATGTTGTTACGAGCAGGACGAAGTCGTTCGCCGGCAACTGTGCTTGCCTGCCTTACCGCCATGGATCCTCAGCTCACGCGGTAAGCTTCACCAGTTCGAGAAATATGCTTGCCACGTCTTTGCCTTGCCGGCGCTGTTAGCCAGTTTGAACGACACGCGTCGGGCCCCGGAAATCTCCACCTTCGACGTGGTCAACAGCCTTCTACACTCTGCCCTGTTGCGCATCCCCAGCCTCAACGCTTTAGAAGGCGATCTCAAGGAAAGTGACTTCCAAAAGTTGATCGGCCGCAAGCCCACGCCAGAGGTGAAAGCCTTCAGTGCCGACGTGGTGGCCAACGTATTAGACCAGTTGCAACTGGGCGGCGTGCGCCGCGCGCTGGCACAGGTCATCGCGAAGGCCGAGCGCAACAAAGCTTTCCGCGAAGGTTCCTACGGTGCCTTGCGCTGCGTGGCCATCGATGGCTGGGAGCCCTTCGCCTCCTACGATCGCCACTGCCCGCAGTGTTTGGTGCGCCATCTCAAAGTCAAGCGCGCCGGGGGTGAGGTCGAAGAGGTAAAGCAGTACTATCATCGCTATGTCGTCGCCATGCTTCTTGGGCCGGTGTTAGATGTTGTCTTGGCCATCGAGCCAGTGCTCAATGAGGAGGCTCACAGCGATACCGACGGCGAGCACGCTGGCCACGAGGGTGAACTCACGGCCGCGCGGCGTCTCCTGGATTCTCTGTACCAGACCTATGGAGGTTTCATCGATGCCATCGTGGTGGACGCTCTCTACGCCAACGGGCCTTGGATGACTCAACTCGATGCTTACGGCTATGGCGGCTTCATCGTCCTCAAGAAAGAAAACAACGAGCCGCTCAAGGAAGCACTCGCTTTATGGCGGGGCCAGAAATCGTGCGAACATTCAGATGATGCCGACAGCAAAGAGCACATTGAGTTCTGGGATGCGGACGAGATCGATACGCTTCACACCTACAAGGGAAGAGTGCGTGTGATCCGGGCCGCCATCACCAAGCCCGACAAAGAGCCGACGAGTTGGTGTTTTGCCATCATCGGTCAACGTGCGCGCAAGGTTTCACGCCGGACGGCACTGAAGATCGTTCGTGCGCGCTGGCACCTCGAGGATACCGCCTTCAACCAGTGGGTCCAACACTGGAACTTCGCCCACGTGTTTAGACACACGGCAAATGCTTTGCTGGCCGTCCTGCTGCTTTGGACGCTGGCTTTCAATCTGCTGCAGCTGTTTATCTATCGCCGGCTGAAACGTCCGCGGCGGCCCAAAGATCCCACCGATACCATCCGGCACCTCGTTGAGGTCATGCTGCGCGAGGTGGCCACCTTGCCCGAGCCCATTCCTTGGACGGCACTGCTAGACAGTAGCTGAGGCGGCGCCGGAGCCGAGCCTAAGTGGGCGGCACGGAGACACCGGCTCTGAACCAGCCCCGCATCTTTCCCCGCTAGGAGGCGGTCGACTCGCCGACAACCGATACCGAACCGGCCCAACCAATGGGCCTCGTGTGCTCCGCTTCCAACCCACGCGGCATGTCAGGACTAAGGCGACACACGCTCGCTGCTAGAAGCGGAACTCCTGTCGCTAGGCACCTCAACTTGCTAATCCGCGTAAATTCTGCAAAAATAACCCTTTGTTCGAGCCTGCCTGAAGCAATTAGGAAAGGATTAAGCTCTGTGTTAATGATTCGTCTGTCGCGCACGGGTGCGCGCAAACAACCGCAGTACCGGGTGGTGGTGATCGAAAAGGAACGCGCCCGTAATGGCCGTCCGGTGGAGGTCGTGGGAACTTACAATCCTCGCACCAGCCCCGCCAGCATCGAGCTCAAGCGCGAACGTGTCGACTACTGGATATCCAAGGGCGCCAAGATGTCGGACCGGGTCAGCAAGATTGTGTCCAGACCCGCTCCGGCCAGTACCGCATCGGTGGCCTGACCTCGCCTGTGCGGGTGTCACGGTAAATCTCACTCCACTTCGCAGGAGCCCGCTTGACTGAAGAAAATAAAAGCGCGCCAACCGCGGACATGCGGGTCTTGATCGAGCAGATCGCCAAAGCTCTGGTTGACGATCCCGCACAGGTTTCGGTCAATCCGGTCGAAGAAGGTGGAGAAACTGTGCTTGAACTCACGGTTGGCCCCAACGATCTGGGCCGGGTTATCGGCAAGCAGGGACGCACCGCACGTGCCATGCGCAACCTGCTGAGCGCGGCAGCCTTGAAGTTTCATAAGCGTTTCACGCTGGAGATTCTGGAATAACGGGCCAGTTCATTACGCTTGCGCGCGTCCTTAAAACGCAGGGACGACGCGGCGAGGTCGCAACCGAGCTGCATACTGACATTCCGGACCGGTTTCACCGGGGTATGCGGCTGTGGGCCCTCGGAGGCGATGGATCGCGGCGGGAACTGGAAGTTGAAGAGTTTTGGCCGCACAAGAGTTATCTAGTTCTGAAGTTCGCTGGCATTGACTCGATTTCGGACGCTGAGCGATTATCCGGTTGCGAGTTACAGGTTTCGGAGGCCGAGCGAGCACAGCTTGAGCCGGGATGGGTTTACGTCAGCGATCTCGTGGGATGTGCAGTCTTCGACGGGGACCGCGAAATTGGACAAGTTCACGAGGTCCAGTTTGGAGCGGGCGAAGCGCCGCTGCTGGTGGTTAGAGCAGGATCGAAAGAGTACGAAATTCCTTACGCGGAAGCGTACCTAACCGGCGCGGACGTCGAGCGCAAGAAGATTTGCATGAATCTGCCGGAAGGCATGCTCGAACTGAATGCGCCGCTGACCGCGGAAGAGAAAGAACAGCAGCGGAATGGCAAGAAATCGTCGTCCTGACCGGAGCAACTGTTGGGTGCCCGCGAGCCGTCGCAGTCGATGGGATCCCTGCCCCAGAAAGTGCGCCGGATATGGGCGATCGGCTCTTTCGGGACGCAAGCGCGGCTTGGTCGCTCAGCATGACAGACGTTTAGGTTTCCGCGATGAAGATCGACATCTTAACGATCTTTCCTGATTTTTTTCGCGGACCGCTGGATTATGGCATCGTCCGCAAGGCCCGGGAAGCCGGCCTGGCGGAGATCGAAGTCCACGACTTGCGGGCTTTTGCCCGCGACCGGCATCGCACCGTGGATGACCGCCCTTTCGGCGGCGGCGAAGGCATGGTGCTGAAGCCGGAACCGATCTTTGAATGTATTGAAGGACTAAAGGTCCAGAGCCGTGCGCAACGTGTTGCCGGGGGCGGGAAGCAAAGTGTGGTGCTACTGTCGGCGCAGGGCAGCCGCTTCGACCAGGGGGTTGCGGAAAAACTCGCGGCCCTGGAACGACTTGTCCTGATCTGTGGGCGCTACGAAGGTGTGGATGAACGCGTCGGTCAGCATCTGGCTGACCGCGAACTATCGGTCGGAGACTATGTGCTAAGTGGCGGCGAGTTGGGCGCGGCAGTGATTGTGGATGCGGTCACGCGGCTCATTCCCGGCGCGTTGGGTAACGAGGCTTCGACCCGGCAGGAGTCGTTTACCGCGAGAACGGAAGTGGCGGCCGGGGATGGTCCCGACTCCACTTGCGCATCGGGTGGATTGCTGGACTACCCGCATTACACGCGTCCGGCGGACTTTCGCGGCTTGCGGGTTCCCGAGGTGCTGGTTTCGGGCAATCATGAAGAAATACGCCGTTGGCGGCGGCGGACCGCGCTGGAGAAAACGCTGACGAACCGGCCTGATCTGTTGGATCGGGGCGAGCTGAGCGACGAAGATAGAAAGCTGCTCGCCCGAGTGGCAAGCAAGGAACTTTAGACAGACTGGAACAAGGGAGCAAGATCATGACGAACCTGATCATCGAAAAACTTCTGGCCAAGGCCAAGCGCACCGATATTCCTGAGTTCGCTCCGGGCGACAGCGTACGGGTACACGTGAAGATCAAAGAAGGCGACAAGGAACGCCTGCAGGCATTTGAAGGCGTGGTTATCTCACGTAGTCGCGGACCACAAGCCAGCTTTACGGTGCGTAAGATCAGCTTTGGTCATGGTGTTGAGCGTATTTTCCCTCTGCATTCCAAGGTGATTGACAGAGTGGAACTGCTGCGCTCGTCCAAGGTCCGCCGCGCCAAGTTGTACTATCTGCGCGGGCTCAAGGGTAAAGCCGCCCGTCTGAAAGACGTGGATCGCGAGCACGCCGCGGCGGAAGTCGCCGGGAAGTGATCGCACAGCTCGGGCAGCTGTGGGAGGGATAGAGTCCGGAATTATCGGTGGACTTCAAACTGCAACGTGTCTTCGAGGTGTTTTTCGGCTAGCTTGCGCACCAGAAACTGCAGGATTTGGCGCTCGCCTTTACGGATTTCCCGAAATTCGATTCCGAGTCCCGCTTGCTGCTCGCTATGACGGACCTCGCCCTTTAGCGCCAATTCGTAATCACCGACGTTCAGCGCCACTTTCAGCTCCGTTCCAGGAAGCAGGGTGTGCTTGGTCGAAACCAGGCAACCGATCTCTGACATGTTCCTCAAGTCCCCTTTGGCGTGGACGCTGTTAGGACCTTGCTTCATCAGTTCGGCTAACCCCTCCAAGGCGTAACGCTCACGTCGGCGGCGGCGCTCATGGGAGGCGAAAGTGCCGGCTCGCTTAAGACCTCCATCGATCAGGATCGGGTCGTAAGTTTCTTCCATGTCGCGCAATTCGGCCTCCCACAGTGTCCGGTCGGACTCCACGGACTGGATGCCGATCTGACCCTGCAGCTCCGAGTTGGGCTCGCCAACCCACACCACCCGGCAAAAGGTCCGGTTGCGGCCCCGCTCAACCGCGACGATTTCTCCCGTCTCTTTGACACAACGCAATCCGGTGACCCGGGCTCCGTGCTCGGAAATATCGTAGGTACAAGCCATTTCAAGAGCAGGCTTGCTTTGGCTGTCCCAGTAGGTCACGCGAATGGGCAAGGCAACGTGAATGCGCTTGGTTTGGCGCTCCGGCGATGAATTGGAAAATTCTTCTATCAAAGTGGGGCAGCCGCAAGGGACAACTCTCTGCATGAACATAACAAGCCGCAACACGACGGTCAATTTACCGCCGTAATAGCACGTTCTGGTTACCTTCGGGTGAGTGAAATACACAGCGCTTTGCCAGCGGTTGGCAGTCTGGCGGTTTTCCACATTGCGTCACAACCCCGGCCTGGGTGAAGATGTTTCTAGCTCCTAGTTTCTAGCTTTTAGCTCCCGCTCTGTGTCGTTAAAGCTCAAGTCCGCGTCCGCGAGACCGCTTTCCGCCTCCGCCGTCAAGTTGCGTTTGCTCAAGAAACTGCGATGCACACTCAGGTTTGAGAAAAAAGTATGGCAACTAGGCACGCGGTTTGTGGCCGGAGTGGATGAGGTGGGCCGTGGCTCGCTGTTTGGGCCGGTCGTGGCGGCCGCCGTTATTCTCGATCCCGAATACCGCATCCGAGGCCTACGGGATTCCAAACTCCTGCCCGCAGATCGTCGCGAAGTTCTGGCGGAACGTATTCGCGAGCACGCGGTCGCCTGGGCAGTTGCGGCCGTCGACGCCGCCCGCATTGATCAGATCAATATTTACCAGGCCTCGCGCCTGGCCATGCGTGAAGCTGTGTTGCGTCTCAATCCCGGCGCTGACCACCTGTTGGTAGATGCGCTGCGCCTGGACTGTGAACTCCCTCAGCAGCCGATTATTCACGGCGATGCTCTATCCGCTTCTATCGCCGCCGCGTCGATCATCGCGAAAGTTGAACGCGACCGCATGATCGTCGAATGGGACCCGGTTTTTCCGTTATACGGCCTGGCTTCGAACAAGGGCTACAGCACGCCTCGGCATCTGGCGGCTTTGCGCGAATACGGACCCTCGCCGCTTCATCGCCAGTCATTTGCGCCGGTGTGGAATGCACCTGTGCCGCAAGACGTGCTGGCGTTCATGCTGGAGGAAGGCGAGTTAGAACCAGACAGTTTGGAGGCCAGCAAGACGACCTAGGGGTTTGGTAGCACGGTATTCCGGCCGATAGGTGTGCGGGCCGTCCACCAGACCGCCGACGGGGCGTCGGCGCCACGGAGTCTTCACGGTACAATCCCCACATGTTGCGCATGATGGTCGTGACCGCCCATCCAGATGACGAAGCCAGCAGCTTCGGCGGATCGCTGCGCCTTTACCGGGAGCGTGAAGTGGAAACTTGCGTCATTTGCCTGACCCCCGGCCAGGCCGCCACCTACCGCGGTGGCGCGCACAACGATCAGGAACTGGGTGCGCTGCGCCGCAAGGAATTTGCCGCCGCTTGCGAAATACTGAAAGTCTCTCGCGGAATCGTACTGGACTATCCCGACGGCCAGCTCCATCGGCTGGAGATGCAGCGGGTGGTTTCCGATCTTGCGCTGCACATACGGGAATTCCGTCCTCAGGTCTTGCTCACTTTTGACCCCGGGGGCAGCGTCACCGGCCACACCGACCATTCGATGGCATCGGTCTTCGCCACCCTCGCCTTTCACTGGGCGGGACGGAGTAATCGCTTTCCGGATCAACTCAACGACTCCCTGGCTCCCCACCGCGTGCAAAAGCTGTACTACGCTACCGCCGACTTCGTTCTCCCTGGACGACAGCCGGTTACTCTTGCTCCACCCACATCTATCATCGAGATTGGCGATTACTTGGAAGCCAAGATTGAAGGGTTCAGGGCGCACACCAGCCAGCAGCCGCTATGGTCGTTGTTCGAAGAGTATGTGCGAAAGCGAGGCCGCCGAGAGTTATTCCATTTGGTGGCCGCGGTGAAAGCTGATCCGGTCGGGCAGGAGAGTGATTTGTTCGCGGGAGTCACAAAGGAAGAGAACGCTTAGCCGCAAAGTTCGCAAACAAAAACCGCGAAGGGCAAAACACGAAACTCTGCGATCTCCGCGGCTTTTCTTTTCGCGAACTATGCGGTTAAGGTCTTTTACCGCGGCTTAATAATGTCGCTCAGCAAGTCCGGCGTGGCTTCATCCCGCACTAGGTGGGGATATTTCTCGCCACCGTGATAGTCGAGCTTGAAGGTCTTGTAATACTCTGTATTTTCGACCAGAAGCTCGAGAGCAGAAGAACCGCTTTTGCCTTGCCGGAGCGTATCCCGCAGGATCTCGGCCGAGAATTTTCTCCCGTTAACCGCAATCAGCTTCATGCCCGGACCGATTCCGGCCTGCGCTGCCGGCATGCCCTCGACGGTATCGGTGATGGATCCATCTTCTTTCAGCCACAGGCCGATCGAATAGGCTGCGTTCACCACGTCTCTGTCGTCTTCCCCGGTTCGCACCAGTTCGGACCGGGTGTCATCGTAAACCAGTTTCCAGCCGCTCCCCTCGATCCCGCCCAGGGGCGCGCCCGGCCCGTGGTTCCCGAGGCGCTGGGTCCAAAATCCGCGCCAATCGTAAGGCGCTACCTGGTCCAGCGTGTTGAGGACGTCTTCGAAAGTATAAGTTTTCACCTGCGGCGGTCCGCTCGGGGCTCCGTGGAAAATCCGGCAAAAATCATCCAGAGACTTCTGGCCATGCGTCTGCTGCCGGATGATGGTGTCCACCCAAAGCCAGTTCAGTTCGTCCTCGTTGTAATAATCGAGCGGGCGACGCCATGACTCCCACTGGTAGGGCGCTCCCTGCATCGAGGGAACACCGTCGGCAGTGTCCTGCAAGTTACGCCAGGTACGTCCCGGACGGTGATCCAGATCGGCGGCGGTGTAGGCCAGCGCGTCGCGAAACTGTTCGGGCGTTCGTTCCCCGCTTCGGCCGGTGAGGATCTCACCCAGATACTCGGTCAGACCCTCGTACACCCAGAGCAAGTCGGTCTGCATGGGTTTTTCATAATCGGGAGTCGCGAGGTCGGCGGGACGCCGGTACTTTCCGTTCCACGAGTGCACGTATTCGTGAGACAACAGACCCGACCCGAGAAGCCGCTTGCGCGAATCCACCAGAGCGCGCTCGCCCAGCCGGCTGTCATTCGATTCATGGTGCTCCAGGCCGAAGTGCGCCACGTGGTCGCTCAGGCTGCAGAGGAAGTGATAATCGCGGTAGTGTTGCGCTCCGAATAGCGCGCCCGCCTGTATGACCAGGTTCTTGTAATGCTCCCAAACATCAGCGGGAGGCTCGAGCGCGGCGGCGCTGTCGGCGGCAACGTCCAGCTCCACCGGAGGCGTCTGCCCCGGGTTCAGGAGAACTACTTTCAGGTACTGCCCCGTGATGACAGGGGCGTCGACCAGCATGGTCAACGATGCCGGCTTGAAGGTGATTTGCCGCTGACCGTTTATCCCATCTCCGGCCTCGGCAGATACGGGCAGCGACGTGCCGAATTTCCATTCCGCCGGCAACTTTAAGCTTGCCTCGTAGGTCAGTTCATCTGAGGTCCAGCCCTCGGGATAGAGCAGCATCGTATTCCAGTTGAGCACCGCCATCCGGTCTGTAGCGGTGGCGCCGCCCGTGTAAAAACCCTCCGGGCCCGCGGGGGAAATGAAATCCAACGATGCCTCGACGCTGGAAGCGCCGGCAGGCACCTCAACGTGGAAGGTCCAACCGTCCAGCAGATCGCGTCGCCAGTGCAGAGTTTGCCCATTCGCGGCGAACCTTAGTCCGGCAAGGTCCTGGATAGGACCGGTGGGCCCATGTTCGCCGGGAATCCACTTGGGGTAGTAGAGAGTGAGTGTGCCCGGTTTGGCGGGAATCGACATCCGCGCATGAAAAATTTTGCGAGGCGCGTCGGTGCCGTCCACTAAGAGCTTGATACGCGGGGCAGGGCTGGCCGCTGCAAACACGGCCGAGACCAAAGCGATTATCAGGAACACACAGCGAGAAAACTGTCCGGGGAAGGCTGCCACGAGCACGCTCCTTGCTTTGTCGGTCGTTTTTAGGACAGATGAATATAACAGTCGCCGGCAAGCCGGGTCACCTTGGGTTGAGCCTTGTCGTTCAAGCCAAGTGCCAAATGCCAAGGGCTGATTTATTATTTCCGTGTGTCTTCAAACGCGCATCGCGGCAGGTTCATCACCTTCGAAGGACTCGACGGCTGCGGCAAGAGCACCCAGATGGAAAAACTGGCAGGTGTACTTCGCATGCAAGGATTCTCTGTGGTGGTGACGCGTGAGCCTGGCGGTACCGCAACCGGAGAAAAAATCCGCCGGCTCTTGCTCGACACTGCTACGGCTGGGCTTTCTCCACTGGCAGAACTGGCGCTAATGTTCGCCTCGCGCGCTCAGCACATAGCGGAAGTCATTCAACCGGCACTGGCGAAAGGCAGCATCGTGCTCTGCGACCGCTTCACCGACTCCACCGAAGCCTACCAGGGCGGCGGCCGCAGGCTGGGCAGTGAGCCGGTCCTGGCGCTGCATCACATTTTGTGCCACGATTTGCAGCCCGCGCTCACCATCTTGATGGATTCCGATGTGGCCGCCAGCGTCGAGCGCGCCCGCCGCCGCAACAAGTCAGACGCTGCTAAGAATGGCCGCGGAAAGAACGACGAAAACCGCTTCGAACAGGAGAGCCGCGCTTTCTTCGAGCGTGTGCGAAGTGCCTATCTGGCAATTGGAGCGCGTGAGCCGCAGCGAGTCGCGCTGGTAGACGCGCGGGGGACGGCAGCAGAGACCCACTCGAAGATGGTGGAGATCGTCCGGCGCAGGCTCAAACTTGCGGCGAAGACGGCGTGAAGCAGCTATCAGCTGTGAGCTCTCAGCATTCAGTCAAACCCTTAGCAATTGGCATTTAGCCCGCCTGGATTCTGCTAAACTCGGCAAATCCCTGCTCGGCCAAGTCAGTGCGGGCTTGACTGAATGCTGAGAGCTGAAAAACCGGCAGCTGTGTTTAACGATTTCCACGGCAATTCCGACGTTGTCCATCGCCTGCGCGACATGATGGCGCGCAACCACTTTCCCCAGGCGGTGATTCTGGCTGGTCCCGCCGGTTCGGGTAAGTACACGCTGGCGCTCATGCTGGCGAAGGCGATGAATTGCCTTTCGTCAACCATCACGGATGGTTTGCCCGACTTCTGCGGCGAGTGCTCCAACTGCGTCCGTATCGCCCAGTCCCAGGATCTCGATGCCCGCTTCGCTGAAGCGGTCGAAGCCCGCGAGAATTTGCGCGAGACCGACAAGAAAGAGACACGCCTGTTTGTCCAGACACATCCCGACGTGCTCGTCGTCCCGCCCGATCCGCCGCAAATGATGATCAAGGTAGACCAGGTACGACGCGTGATCGAAACCATTTATTACCGGCCGGGCGAGGCCAGGGAACGGATCTACATCTTCACACAGTCCGCTTTTATGAAAGAAGCAGCCAACTCGCTGCTGAAAGTGCTGGAGGAACCACCCGAGTTTGCGACTATTTTTCTGCTGACAGAGAATCCCAGCGAACTGCTGCCTACGATCCGCTCGCGCTCCATGATCGTTACTCTGGCCGCTTTGCCCGCCGAAGAGATTGAGCGCGACCTGGCCAGACACCGTCCCGAGTGGTCGGCCAAACAGCGGGCGCTGGCAGCTCGTCTTTCGAACGGCGCCGTCGGAGCCGCCCGTAGTTTCGATCTCGCCGGTTACACCACGGCTCGCACCCAGGCTTTGACCATCCTCAATACGGCATTGCGCGGGGCGGACCACAGTGAGCTGTTCAAGGTGACCGAAACCTATCGTGCCGGAGCCGAAGGACGCGACAAGATCGAAAAGCTGCTGCGCACGCTCTACTCCCTGCTGCGAGACCTGGCCTTTCTCAACTCAGGCACACCGGAACTGGTTCGCAACACTGACATCCAGGCTGAACTTACGAAGTTAGCGGCAGCCGTGGACTTCGACTGGATCGCTTTCGCCGCCGAACGTCTCAACGACGTCGAGCGCGGAATGCGCCGCAATCTATTGCGCTCGTTGTCGCTGGATGCATTTGCGACGGCGCTCGAAAGAAGCACCTAGCAATTAGCACTTGGCATTTGGCAACCGGGTCACCCGCCGGCGTGAAACTGAAGCATCCAAATGCCTAAGTGCTAATGCCAACTGCTAATTGCTAAGTGCTTTCTCCCCCACCACTTGAGCATTGTCATACCCGCCATCGCTGTGCTAGGTTAAGAGCAACTCACGCCTTCAGTATCCACAATCACAGCAGCGCGTGTTGTGGCCCGCAAAAGCGTGCTAACGGGTGGCGACATGAAAGATGCTATCGATTCTCCTCCAGCCGATCGCCCTGTGGAAGCAGAGGGCTTTGCCAACCGCAAGCTGATCCGGCCCTCGCTGAACCGCGCCGACCACAATCACGCGCAGACGCCGATGGGAGAACAGAGAGAGCGGCCCGACCGTCCGGAGCGCAATGAACGTAACGACCGCAACGACCGCCATGGCAGCGGCGGCCGGAAAGCCGTGCCCGCGGAGCAAACTAACGCCGAGAACTTCTACTACCAGAAGCAGATGCAGTCCAAGACTCCCATGGTGATCGTACTCGGCGACGGCGAAGAAATTCACGGCATGATCGAGTGGTACGACAAGAGCTGCATCAAGGTAAACCGCAACGGCCAATCCAACCTGCTGATCTACAAGCCCGCGATCAAGTACATGTACAAAGAGGGGGAGAACAGCAGGAAGTAGTTTTCAGCTTTCAAGCGCTCGATCCATTTGTGGCTTTTCAAAATGCTCAATGCCTTCTCGCGCATTTCCTGCGTTTGGATACGTATCTCTGTGAGTGAATCGTGGCTGACAGAGACAAAGTACTCCCGTCACCCCTTTAGCATTTCGCTGTCGGTAGAAGCAAACGTGCGCGCATGGCTGAAAGCTGAGGGCTGATAGCTGCCAGCTTTCTACAACTTCGGCAGAACAATTCCCTTCTGCGACTGGTACTTGCCCTTGCGGTCGGCGTAGCTGACTTCGCACACTTCATCCCCTTGGAAGAAAAGGATCTGGCAAAGACCCTCGTTGGCGTAGATCTTCGCAGGCAACGGTGTGGTGTTGGAGATTTCGAGCGTGACAAAGCCTTCCCACTCCGGCTCAAACGGGGTGACGTTCACAATAATGCCGCAGCGGGCATAGGTGGACTTGCCTACGCAGATGGTCAGCACGTCTCGGGGAATCTTGAAGTATTCCACCGAGCGCGCCAACGCGAATGAGTTCGGCGGGACTATGGCACATTCCGAACTTACGGTGACAAAAGATCTTTCATCAAAATTCTTGGGATCGACTACCGTGCAATTGACGTTGGTAAAAATCTTGAATTCGTCTGCCACACGCAAGTCATAGCCATAGGAAGACAGCCCATAGGAAATCACCCCCTCCCGCACCTGCTTCTCGGAAAAGGGGTTAATCATGTCGTGTTCCTTGGCCATCTTGCGGATCCAGCGGTCACTCTTCAGCATTCGGCTCCTTGGTAGATGCAGTCTTCAGTGGTCAGTCTTTGGTCGTCAGGAGAATCCCTGTTCCTGCGCGTGTAGGTTTGTTTTTCCTGAACACTGACGACGGACGACCGACGATTGCGAGTGCCTCATCTTACGGGACAGAAGCTGCCGTTGACAATCTGTCTTATGTCCCTTAGCATCAAGCACTTGGTGGGTTATTCTCAATTCGCCGCCGGGAGCCTCCAGTGATCAAGCTCGACATCATCAACGAAGTCGTGAATAAGACCGGCATTACCAAGACCAAGGCCGAGCTGGCTGTTGAAACCGTTTTCGAGAGCATGCGGCGGTCGCTGTCCAAGGGCGATCGCATTGAACTGCGGGGCTTTGGCGTGTTCAACGTGCGGCCCCGCAAAACCGGCATCGGGCGCAATCCGCGCACCGGTGCCGAGGTCTCGATTCCACCCGGCAAGGCGGTAAGGTTCAAGCCCGGCAAGGAGTTGCAGTCGATCGACTAGGTGCTGGACTGTTCCCCTGCGAACCGTCGCGGCCCCGCAATGATCGGCGCAAACTCCCACGACAGCGCTCGTTCACACCAGCATTGCAGCGTAAACATTTTCATGTCCAACCTCGATCCCCCACTTTCCGTCCCGACCACCGAGTACCTGCCTGGGGAAGTGTATGTCGTGCAGTCCCCTAAGCCGCGATATTGGCTGCACAGCCTGCTGTTTCTAGCCACGGTTTTCACTACGCTTGTTGTGGGCGCGCGCATGGAATACAACTTTCAGCAGAATTCGCCGGCGTTTACAGTGGGCGATGAGTTTATTCCTCTCTTTCCTGTTGCGTGGGTTTTCGCAGAGCCGTTTCGCTTTCTGCTGGGCATTCCGTTTTCTGCACCATTGCTGCTTATCCTGCTGGCGCACGAGATGGGACACTATTTTTGTTGCCGCTATTACAAGGTTGACGCGACGCTTCCCTTTTTCATACCGGCACCCACACTAATCGGGACCTTGGGAGCAGTCATCCGAATCCGATCGCCCATCCGATCGCGGAACGCGCTGTTCGACATCGGAATCGCTGGACCCATCGCCGGATTCGTTGTAGCGGTGGCCACGCTCCTGGTTGCGCTGGCTCTTTCGAAACCCGCGCCCTCCGGCCTCGGACCATCCGACTTGGAGCTTGGATACCCTTTGATCTTCCACCTGGTGCATTGGATGATGGCGGCAGTCGCGCCAATCCACCCTGTAGCCGCCCTTCCGCTCGACCGCGTGTACCTACATCCCATGGCAGTGGCATCGTGGGTTGGGATGATTGCCACCGCGCTGAACCTTCTACCCAGCGGCCAGCTCGACGGCGGCCACATCATCTACGCGCTTTGGCCGCGCGCACACCGCTATATTTCCTGGCTTACGGTTCTTGTGCTCGTGATCCTGGGGCAACGATACATGGGATGGCGCATTTGGGCGGCGCTTGTCGCCGCCATGAACATCATCTCTTGGCGTCAACGCCAGGCTCCCGATTTTCCTGAAGTGCACGGTGCCCGCTGGGTGTTAGCAGTCGTGGCGTTGGCGATGTTGGTCACCACTTTCACCCGCGTGCCTGCCCGGGTTGCAGCGCCGACTGCGGTTCTCATGGCAACCAGCCCTTAGTCCTCTACCACTCTCGCCGTCATTTCGACCGAGGGCTCGCCTCCTGCCACCTCCTGGGCAACAATCAGCCTTCGGGTCTCCACTCGGATTTTGGGCAGGTGGAAGAAGAATAGAGTTGCCCCTCCGACGCAGGCCACCGCACCCGTAGAAATGGTGAGAGGAGCTCCCAGGCGGTGGGCTAGCGCGCCGGCAAACAAAGACCCGAAGGGCGCCATGCCCATAAACATCATGGTATACAACGCCATCACGCGACCGCGCAGCTCATCCGGAACCATCGCCTGAATCAGAGTGTTGGAGGAAGACATTTGCAGCATCATGCAGAATCCCACCGGCAGCAGGAGGATGGCGGAGAGCCAGAAGATGCGCGAGAACGAGAACAGTACCAGGCCGATGCCAAACCCGCCGCAGGAGAATGCAACCCAGCGGCCCAGACCACGTACGCCTGAACGTGTGGCCAAGGTGAGCGCTCCCAGCAGCGCACCCACGCCAGTCGCGCCCATCAGAATTCCCAGGCCGCGCGCCCCTCCGTGCAGAATCTTGTCCGCGAACACCGGCATGAGCACGGTATAGGGCATCGCCACCAGACTGACCAGTCCGAGCAGAAGTAGCAGTGCCCGAATGGGCGCGGTGTGGCGGGCGAAAAGGAAGCCTTCGACGATGTGCGCCAGCGCTGGGCCGGACGGCGCCCGGCGCGCGGGCCGCGCCACCCGCATCATCAGCAGCCCTACGATCACTGCGATATAGCTGACCGCATTGGCGAAGAAGCACCAGCCTTCACCGATTTTCGCCACCAGGATTCCGGCGATTGCGGGGCCGATGATGCGCGCGCCATTGAACATTGAGGAGTTCAGCGCTATGGCATTCATCAGGTCTTCCTTACCCACCATCTCCACCAAAAAAGACTGCCGCGCAGGGATGTCGAAGGCATTTACCACACCCAGAAGCGCCGCCAGCACGAAGATGTGCCACACCTGCACCGTTCGGGTAAGCGTGAGCACGGCCAGAATAAATGCCAGTACCATGGATGAAATTTGGGTTCCGATAACAACCCGCTGACGATTGAACCGATCAGCCGCAATGCCGCCCAGTGGCGCCACCAGGAACACGGGGATCTGGCTGGCGAATCCCGCCGCTCCCAGTAGCAGCGAAGAACCGGTCAGGCGATAGACCAGCCACGACTGTGCAACGCTTTGCATCCAAGTGCCGATCAGGGAGACGAGCTGCCCGCTGAAGAAAATCTGGAAGTTGCGGTGACGCAAGGCACGCAGGGTTGCGGGCAACCAGCCGGTTTTGGGGGACGGTTGACCAGAGTTTTCCGGCGATTGCCCGATATTTCGGCGAGAACTGACTGAATCGGTCACTTTCAGTTTGCTGTCTTCCCCGGCCTCATGCCGTTTTCTGACGCGGCCTTCGCCCGCGTGCCCAAAACTGAATTTCCACGCGGCGTTTGACAACTTCCAGCTTCCGCCCGGCCACAGGCTAGAGTAGAGTATTCGAAGTTCGACTTCGGACTCGGGTGCAATTTCGCCAGGTACCGTTAGTATAGAGGCCACGCAGCCGTAATTCCTGGGACGCGCGGAGAGAAGATGCAGCGCAGAAATAATTTTCCCTGACGTCGTCCTGCGAGGCACCCGCCGTTGAAACGCCGGCTATCGGAGAGCGCATGAACACAGATCAACTTCACCTTGAGCGCCGGGCAGCACAACGCTTTGACTTCCAGCTTCCGGTTGGAGTTCGTTTGGCGGGCACCGACCGCGAAGGCTACGGTTTTACCCAAGACTTGAGCGGTCGCGGTGTATTTTTCTACACCGATTTTCAGGTCGCTGAAGGTGATGCGGTGGAACTGACGCTGGTTATGCCCTCCGAGATCACGCTGACCGAGAACGCGCGGGTTCGTTGCCGGGGCAGAGTCGTACGAGTTCTGCCAGTGGAGCGGAAGTTTGGCGTGGCGGCTCGGCTGGAGGAATATGAATATCTGCCCAAAGCGGAGACGGCTGCGCAAGTTTCGGCTAACTTCCCCCGAATTTCCGCCGCACACGGCGCCAACCAAACGCACCAGAGCCCGCCCCTGCCAGCCTCCAGCGCCACCATAGGTCGGGTCGCGGTGGCCAGAGTCGCGCTAGAAGGCCCCGAAAGCGATCGGTTAGGAAACGGCTGAGCCCGAGCTGTAAACTTCAGCGCGACACCGGTGTCTGGGCCGCGGGTCCAGTTCCCAAGTGGCACATGCCCTGCGGGGCGCGGTTTTCCCCGAGTTTTCCTCCTTCCCAAGCCAGCTCGTTTTGCATAAAATGCTTGCTACAGATGGAACGCTTGGTTTTGGATTCCTCCTGGTTTATTTGTCCCCCGGTTGTTTATCAAAAGAGGCACCACAAGTGTGCGATTTGAGTTTGGGAGCGGGATTTTCTCCCGGCAGTGGCGAACAGTTACGGAAGTCATTTGGCGTAGCCCTTTTATTTCAATAACATGCTGATTCTAGCCACAGAGTGATGCCATGCAAGGTGTAGCGGTAACTCTTCTGACCGAAGACAGAGAGCGGCTACCGGTCCTCCAGCACCGTCTGGAGGGAACCGGAATGGGCCGAAATGTCTTCAGCCACGTGGGATTTCCGGCTAGCCCCACCGACCCGGTGCTACGCCAGATGCAGGATGTCCGCACCGAAGTTGTTGTCGTTGATATCGACGCGCGCAACCCGCAGCCAGCCATCGCCGCCATCGAACTGATTCAGGCCAACACCAGCGAAATTGCGATTTTTGCCGTCGGCGAAATGAATAACCCGCCCACCATCGTGGCCGCCATGCGTGCCGGGGCTGGCGAGTTTCTGGAACGCAATGCGACTTCGGAAGCTTTGATCGAGGCACTTACCCGCTTTGCCGCATCGCGCGGCAAAGGCCGCACTTCCTCGGGCCGGGCACGCATCTTCACGGTAATGAATTCTAAAGGAGGAGCGGGCGGTACCACGGTTGCGGTCAACACGGCCATCGCGCTCCAGGAATCCCAGGGCGGCGTTTTGCTGGTGGATTTTGCTCCCCTCGGACATTGCTCTCTCCATCTCAACGTGCGGCCCACGTTCGGAGTAGTTGACGCGCTGAAAAACTTGCACCGGCTGGATGCGTCACTGCTTGAGGGTTTGATGACCCAGTGCCAAGGCGGCTTGCAGTTGCTCGCCGGTCCGCAACAGCCTCAGAGCGTGACGCCCGCCGTAGCAGAACTGGCTCGCCTGTTCGATCTGCTGGTGGCACACTTCCGTTATGTGGTGGTGGATTGCTCCGGCCGCTTGGATCAGACGGCGCGGCTGCTTTGTGATCTCTCTAACGCAGTCCTCTTGGTCGCCCAAGCAGACGTGGTTTCGCTATGGAGCGCCAGCCGGATACGCACGTTTCTGGAAGAGGGCGCGGCTCGAGATCGGGTTCGAATCGTGCTCAACCGCTACAAAAAAATTCCCGGATTCACCGACGAAGACGTGGAGAAAGCCACCAACTGCAAGCTTCTGTGGAAGGTTCCCAACAACTTCCAATCGATCGCGCCCGCCATTGACAAAGGCATCCCTGTGGCGCTGGAAAATAATGAGATCGGCCGCTCGTTTCAATCGTTGGCGGCCGCTCTGGCGCAGGCCTCGCCGGCTGGCGAGGGCTCTCTCGATCTGTCCTACCAGAACGACCGCGGCGATCTCTCCAAAAAAGCGACCGGCCGACTATTGATATCGCCCTTGCGCGCGGGCCAGTAGCCTATTTCTGGTTTGGTCAGTTTTGCCGACCTCAATCCTGTTCAACCTCGTCAGCTGAACACCCAACTCATTTATCTTCGATCCTGCACATGGAAAACGTAGAGTGCGTGATCGAGAATCTCTGTCCGTTCCTGTTGCAGCAGCCAGGAGTAACTCTGCGGATTGGCCAAAAACTGCCCGGACAGATTGGTCACACTTACAATCACCGTGCCGGAGACGCGCTCATTTTCTCCGAGAGGATGAGCCCGAATTCCATAAATCGCCGGGTCCACGCTGCCAAAGTACGAGAGAGAGATTTGCTCATGGGGATGGTCGCGTTGATACTGGCGCAGCGCCAGCAGGCCCTGTCCCCAATCGAGGTTGCTATCGGTCAGCAGGCGGTAACTTTCCGCCGGCCGCACGAATACATTGAAATAGGAAAGATATTCGGGCGCATAGCGCAAAGCATCGGCGGCATTCACCACCACCAGCAAGGTGAGAACAGCCAGGCCAGCGCGCCTTTGCCGGGCCCATTCCCACACGCCTCCCGCAAAAAGCAAGGCAAACGGGTACAACGGCAACACGTGCCTCTCTCCGATGTTGAAGCGAGCGAACACCGCCAGCCCCAGGTAGATAACGGGAAACGATGCCATGATCCACAAATCAGCCGGAACGTGGAGTCTTCTTCCCACAGCAAGCGCCACGCCGGTCAAGGACAAGACAAGCATGACTGTCGGCCACTTCAGCAGTATCACAACCGGGTAGTACGTCTTCCAACCACCCTGACTCGAAGCCTGCCCCAGAAAGAATGCGGCTTGACCGTGCCGATTGTGCCTGATGAGCTCGCGGAAGCCTTCAACGTATTCGCCAGCTGCCACGAACAGGCTGTAGTTTCTCTGTCCGCGCACTGGCTTCACAATGGGCTCGCTCCAGTTGGGGAAAGTCACGGTCAAAGTGCCGTCGTGGACGGTGAGCCGCGAGACGTGAAAGAAATACCCCGCCCATACGACGAAAAACGCGAGCACGATCGCCGCGGCGGTTCTGCTCCAGTTCCAACGCACGGGGTCGCGGATTATTTTGTCCGGGCCTAAGAGCAGCATCAAGAGCAGAGCGAGCACCAACATGGGCGCGGTAGAAAATTTGGCTAGGAGCATCAGCCCCAGCAGCAATCCGAGTCCGAACGTGCGTTTCCAGGTTGGCTCGCGGCGCCAACGCACCAAGCCCCATGCGGTGGCAAAGATAAACAGTGTGGCGGCACCGTCGGTTGCGGCGATCGAGAAATGAGCGATCAGCGATGGCGAGAACACGAACAGGGCAAGTGCGAGATTCGCGGCGCCACGGGAGAGTAACTGGTCTGCCGCTCGCCAAACCAGCCAGGCCAGCAGCAGGCCCAGCAGAACGTTCATGGCGCGAGCCCGCCAGGCTAGTGCTTCCGGATCGGGCGCAATGCGGGTGACGTGAAAAGAATCCGGCAGCTTTTCCACATCCACCTGCCACTTCGGGTTGAGCAGCGGGAGTGCGAACCATAGGCGGGCTAACGGAGGGTGATCGTTGTACTGTTCGAATCGTCCGTACCGCCAGGCGTTCAGGCCTTCCGCAATGTGTACGGGCTCATCGTAGGTAAGCGATTGGGTGCGGATGAAGCAGGCGCATTGGATCCCATAGAGGAACGCCAGCAGCGCCGGAAGAAACCATCCCACCGTCGCTGCCGGAGAATTGTTCGGCGCGAATGCAGTGGATGTCGGTTGAGCACTTACCGGCCAAGCCATTCTGGGTCCGCTGTTTTCGCGGAAGTTCACTTTACTTCAGCGTGCAAGAAAGTTCCACTAAGGCCCGGCTGCTAGACTGTAACCGCCATTGCGCTTGGGCTGACTATCCGAACCATATCGTGAGCATTGATTACAAGAACCAACCCTCCGTAGCGCTTCCGTCGAGCGCAGGCGGGCTCCTACTTCCGGTTGGCCTGGCCTGGGGAATTGCCACCGGCCTGGTCGAAGCTGCTGGCCTGCTTCTGTTTCAAAGGCTCAATTGGGCCCGATGGGGTCCGATGATGCATGTCTCCAAAGAGATTTTCTGGATTTCGCCGGTAGTGAATGCCATTTTCTTTTTGTCGCTGGCGCTAATCTGCAGCCTGGTTGCTCGCTTCGTGCCGCGCTTTCCGGCCGTTCGAGTGATTGTCTTGCTACTGGGCTTCCTGAGCTTCTATGACTGGCTCACGCTCACCAACCGGCTCTACCACCGGGCTTGTCTTTTGCTGGCTCTCGGTGCCGCCGTGGCGTTCGCTCGTTGGTGCGGCAAGCGGGAAGGGGCCTTTTTGCAGTTTGGTGCGGGGACCGCGCCCTGGATGGTGGGTGCTTGGGTACTAGTGTTCGCCGGAATCCAGGGCGGCCAGCGGCTGCACGAGCGGAGCGCTGTAGCCGAGCTGCCTCCGGCCGCATCCGGTGCGCCCAACGTGCTGGTGATCGTCGTGGACACGTTGCGCGCCGACCATGTCTCTTCTTATGGCTACGCCCGGCCGACCACGCCGAATCTCGATCGCATCGCGCAACAGGGAACATTGTTTGAGAACGCAGTTTCCACTACGTCGTGGAGTCTCCCTTCACATGTTTCGCTGCTGACCGGACGTTACCAGTTCGAGCACGGGGTCGGAAATGTGCAGCCGGCGCCGTGGTTGGGATGGGGGAGCAAGGGCCTGGGCGGCTTCCCCACCCTGGGAGAGGCGCTGGAACAGAAGGGATATCGTACGGGCGCGTTCTCAGCCAATCGCACCTACTTTACCGCGAGTCTAGGTTTGGGCCGGGGCTTCCAGCATTTCGAGGACTATTTTCATTCCCCTGCGGACATGTTCGTTCGCACTCTGTTCGGGAGAGAGTTCGCGCGCATCTATCTCAACCGCAGCGACAAGAGCAAGGTCAAGCGGGCGCTCCGTTTCTTGCGAATGGATTCCATGTTAGACAAAGACTCGGAAGGATCGGGAAACTACGGAGGAGCACAGGGAGTACGGAAACGAGCCGCTGTGGTGAACCAGGAAGTGTCGCAATGGATCGACCGCGACAGAACACGTCCCTTCCTTGCCTTCCTTAACTACTTCGACTTGCACTATCCCTATGGAGTGCCGCCAAACCACCCCAGGCCAGCCTGGGACCATGGCGGAAGCATCGACGAGTACGATGCCGGCTTAAAGTACGTCGACGATGCCCTGGGGCGTCTGATGCAGGCGCTGGATCAGCGCGGGCTCTCGAAAAGTACCCTGGTAATATTAACCTCTGACCACGGGGAATCGCTCGGCCAACACGGTTTGACCTATCATGCCCAGGCGCTTTACCGGGAGCTGATTCATGTGCCCCTGGTGATTTGGTATCCCGGCCACGTGCCAGCGGGCGTGCGGCTGGCGACGCCGGTCACTAACGCTGCGATTCCAGCTACCATCATGGATCTTCTGGAAGCAAGCGAGCAGGAAAGGTTTCCAGAGCATCCCTTGAGTGCCCTGTGGGGGACCGATCGCAGGGCGAACTGGCCCGACCCCTTATCCGAGCTTGCGCAAAATGACATTATCGATAAAGAGGACAAGGTTGCGGGAAAGCTGGTGCCGATTGCGAGCACAGGCTCCATGAAATCAGTGCTAACACCGCAGTGGCACCTGATCACCCATGAAACCATGGGCGACCAAATCTACGATTGGGTGCGCGATCCCGGAGAGTTCACCAATCTCATCAACACGCCGGAAGGGCGAGCTACCGCTCTGGACCTGAAATCGCGCATGGAGGCTGTAGTCAGAGCGCAGTGATGACTTGGCGGTTAGCTCGAGCAGAAAACGGCCAATACCGAATCTTGGGGCCGGGGCTATGCGAAGAAGTTTCATCGCTCTAGCTTCCCGCAGAATCGAATCCACGCCATCCCCAAGACTGTTAAACAAGAAAAAGAGGCAGGCTGCGTTGCCTACCTCTTCGTGGGGTGAACTCCTCAAAACTGCGACCGGGGAAAGCCACGTCATGAGGATAGTAAAGTTGCCCCAAGTTAACTGCCGGGAGCATAGGGCGCAATACTGGAAAAATACTAGAAGCCGGCGAGCGCTTTGATCCCCTTGGATTCCACGCATTCGTAGGCACGGCCTGCGGCGAGGTTCTTGTACTCCTCGGTACCGCCGTTGGGCCAATCGATCACTAGGCGATCGATGCGATCGCGCTTTCCCAGGCCAAAGCTTAGAGGAAGCTCCGACTGCGACAGGTAGCTCGATCCGCCTTTTACCAGACGCCACTGACTGGATTCGCCCTGGAAAATTCGTACTCTGGCTCCAATCGCGTCCCGGTTTGATTTTGTGCCCGCCAGGCGAATGCGGACACTCCTGTTTCCGACGAGCTGGTCGTTGCGATAAAGGTAGGCTGGGCCATTGTTGGTGGTCATCAACAGATCGAGATCGCCGTCGCGGTCAAAATCGGCGAAAGCAAGTCCCCGCCCGACCTTGGGCTGACTGAAACCACCGCCAATTTCGCCGGCGACATCACGAAATTTGCCACGCCCATCGTTGAGGAACAATTGTGGAGACTGCGCGTAGCCGACCCCGCGAACGTCGCGCACCGTGTCATCAATGTGCCCGTTCACGACGGCCAGATCGAGCGATCCGTCGAGATCGGCATCCAGGAACACGCACCCGAAGCCCAATCTGTCTTTGGAGGCAAGCCCCACCCCGCTCTGTGTCGCCACATCCGCGTAATTTCCACCGCTGGCCAGGTACAGGCCGATCATTTCGTTATCGAAATTGGTGATGGCTACACCGGAGGTTCCCGAGTTACTGAAGTCGGCCACGTCCACGCCCATGCCGGCGCGCGCCTTGCCCTCGGCGCTGAAAGCGATGCCGGCTTCCACGGCGACATCTTTGAATGACCCGTTGCGCTGATTGCGGTAGAGCTTGTTGGGCTGCGTATCGTTGGCCACCAGCAGATCCGACCAGCCATCCTGATCGTAGTCGAGCATGGCCACACCCAGCGACTTCGAACTGCTGTCAAAAATCCCGCTGGTCGGCGTAACGTCCTCAAATTTTCCGTTGCCCAGATTGTGAAACAGCCAGCAGGTCTCGCCCCGGTAGGCCTCAGGCGTGCAATAGGATTTCCTCTTTCCGTCGGGGCTACAAAACACGTCATGCTCGGGAGACCACTTCACGTAGTTGCAGACAAACAAATCCAGCAACCCGTCGCGATCGAAATCGAACCACAGCGCGGATGTGCTGAACGCTTGCCGGCCACCCAGCCCACTGGCCTTGGTGACATCCAGGAACGTGCCCTTACCGCTATTCTTGAACAAACGGTTTTGTCCAACGCAAGTCACCAGAAGGTCAGGATAGCCGTCGTTGTCGTAGTCTCCGACGGCAACGCCCATGCCATACATCTCGACATCGAGACCGGCACTGCGCGTGACCTCCGAGAACGTGCCGTTACGATTGTTGCGATAGAGCTTTAGCGTACTGCGTTCGCGTTTGTGTCCCGGCCAGTCCATCCCGTTGATGAGAAGAATATCCTGCCATCCATCGCCGTCGTAGTCCAGAAAGGCACAACCTGCGCCCAGCGTCTCGGGAAGCAGCTTGCCCCCATAGGCGCCACTGTTGTGACGGAATTGCAGGCCAGCCCCGGCAGTTACATCGACCAAGCGGAAGTCTGGAGAGGATGGTGGCGCGGCCAGCGCGGGCATTGCGTCCGTCCAGAGACCGGAAGCGGATGCCAGGCCCGCCATGCCGAATAGAAATCGGCGCCGGTTCACGGAAGATTTACCAGCCCGTTGCGGATGGCGTAAACGACCAGTTCGGCGGTCTTGTGGATGCCCAACGCATCCATGATGTTGGCACGATGAACCGCCACGGTGTTCGCGCTAAGATCGAGCACCGTCGCAATCTCCTTGTTGGATTTCCCATCCACGATCATCTGCAGGATTTCGAGTTCGCGGGGCGTGAGATGTTCGTCCCTCTCCCCCTTTAGCGCGGCCGGACGAGGGAGCTGCGAATCCAGCACCGTTTCTCCCGCCGCCACCCGCCGGATCGCCGCACCCAATTCCAGGTCCACAGCATTCTTGAGAACGTATCCGCGCGCGCCCGCGTCCAGCGCCTGACGCACCAGGGTTTCCTCCGGATGCATGCTGAGCATGAGCACCAGAGTTTGCGGTTTCTCTGCCAGAATCTTCCGCGTAGCTTCCAGGCCGTTCATTTTCGGCATGGCGCAGTCCATCACCACCACCTGCGGCCGAAGCTCCTTGGCCAGCCGAACCGCTTCTGCGCCATCGCCGGCTTCGCCCGCCACTACGATGTCAGGTTCGTCTTCCAGAATGCGCCGGAACCCGCGCCGCACCAGGCTATGGTCATCCACCAACAAGACAGAAATTTTATCCGCCATGTGAATCCAGTTTCTCCCCCAGGTTTTCCCTCGGCACCGTAAGGCGAATCAGCGTGCCCCCCTCCGCCGGCTGAGCAAATTCGAGGGCTCCCCCCAACAGCTCCGCTCGCTCTCGCATCGCCACCAGCCCAATTCCCTGTTTCCTTGGCTGAGCTATGAAACCACTCCCATGATCTTCCACTTGCAGCTCCAGCGTCTTCGGCAGAAATCGCAAACGCACCCAGGCCTCCTTCGCTCCGGAATGTCGCGTCACATTATTCAACGCTTCCTGCACCACTCGATACACATGGATCGCCGCATCGCCGTCCACGGGAAAGACCGTTCCTGACTTCTCATAGGAGAGGTGAATGCCCGCCTGCCGCTCCACCACCGGCAAATACCAGTCGAGAGTACTCTCGAGGCCGGATTCGTCAAGCATCACAGGATGCAGCGCCTGAGATAGACTGCGAACCTTGTCCAAAGTCCTTTGGGCGATCTCGGCCACCTCACGCAGATCAGCCCGCAACCGCGAACCTTCCGGCACCTGGTTACCGGCCCGCGAGAGCATGGCCCCAACAGCGGTCAAAATCTGGCCAAACTCGTCGTGCAGCTCGCGGGAAATGTGACGCAAGGTAGATTCCTGGGTCGAAATCAGTTTCTGTGCCAGTTCACTGCGCTGTGCGGAAAGGGTCGCGAGTTGCGCAAACAACCGCCGGTTGGAACGGATCGA
>WNFT01003544.1_pt1 | contig 25426 bp, 16 predicted proteins | sample 5400191 | NCBI WGS metagenome assembly WNFT01 (sample SAMN13153359, study PRJNA577476) | soil metagenome | isolation source: 80 cm saprolite under Madrone tree | place: USA:California | collected 2016-06-14 | reverse complement strand
AACGCAATTCGACATCGACGAATTTTGCCTGGGGCAGAAATTTCAGCAGCAGATCGCGCCGGCCAGACCGCAATTTCCTGCCACCTTCGGCGGGGTGCCGCGCTGTGATGATGAGAGGCCGGCGGAGCTTCACCAGTTGCGATTCGCGCAGGTTCGGTAGGTGATCGAGCCGCAGTTCAAACAAGTCCGGCGGAGCGCGCATTCTTGTTGCAAGACGAAGTTCATCAATTGAGGCGATGACGCCGACGAGAGCGCAGTCCGGAATTTTGATTCTGCGATGCGCGCTCATAATTTACAACTCGCCCAATGCTCGCGCAGGCCGCCTTGATCTAAAGATTTTACGGCGCACTTTTCTCGACGTTTTCACCGGATTGGGGGCGAAATGCGGCTCCCCCGGCTGGCGTGGCCAGCATTCGCTCGACATATTTGGCCAGGATATCGAACTCGAGATTTACCAGGTCGCCCGACCGAGCATCTTTTAAGTTGGTGTAGCGACGGGTATGCGGAATGATCCAGGTGACAAAGCTCGCTGGCTTCACTTCTGCAATGGTTAAGCTGATGCCATTGACCGCGATTGAGCCCTTTTCCGCCGCATAACGGGTGCGATCTTCAGGTAAGGCGATCTCGAGGCGAGAATCCGATTCTGCAAAATCGATAATGCTGGCGGTGCAATCGATGTGACCCTGCACGAAATGTCCTCCCAGGCGCGCAGCGGCGGCAAGAGCGCGCTCAAGATTGACAATGCTGTCGCGCTTGAGCGCGCCGAGGTTGGTGCGTGCCACTGTTTCCTCCAGGAGATCAAACGTCATCTGTTCATGCCGTTGCGATGCCACGGTAAGGCAGCAGCCGTTGACGGAAATGCTATCGCCGGTGTGGACATCGCCGGCAATACGCGGTGCGGAGACCTGCAACTGCGTTCCACGATCGGTCGCCCCAATCCAGAGCACGCTTCCAATTTCCTCGATTAAACCAGTAAACATTGGAGCGTCATAGTCAGGCGACACGCTTTGGCGCGCAAATGATCAGCCGCGGAAGAAAATTAGACCGACCAGCGTCAGCACCGGAATCAAGATGGGCAGAGCGTACTTAATAATATAGGCGAGAAATCCCGGCGCGGGTACGTGCCGCGATTCCGCGATCGCGCGGATCAGCAGATTCGGACTGTTCCCGATGTAGGTAAGGCCGCCGAAAAAAGTTGCCGCCACCGAAATGGCGGCGAGGCGGCTTCCATGACCCGAGGCAAACTGTGCGACGTCGGGAAGATGATTAATGTCCCAATGGTCGAGACTCAGGGCTGCGGTAAGGAAGGTAAGGTAGCTGGGCGCATTATCGAGCACGCCGGAGAGCAGACCGGTGCTCCAGTAAAAACGCGTGTCACTGGCGAGGTGGAAATCACTGGCGTGGAATTCCACGTAATCGAGCACTGGGATCATGGTGCCGAAGATGCCGAGGAAAATCCAGGCGACTTCGATGAAGGGCCGCCAACTGAACTCGTTCGCTTCAAAGACGCGTTGCGGAGTGAAGAAATATGAAGCCGCCGCGACTACGAGCATCAACGGTTCGCGGACGCCGTTTGGAACAAAAACCAGAATGAGGAGCAGCGCGAGAAGCGTGCCGAAATTCCATTTTCCGTAACAATGAAAATGGGTGGCGCGCGTTGCCGCAGCGGACCCTTTTGAGCAGGCAATCGTATCTGCGATAAAAAAGATGCCGAGGAGCGCACCGGTCGCGGTCAGCCATTGTGGCCAGCAATGGAGCGCCGCCCATAAAAATGGCACACCTTTAATATAACCGAGAAAAAGTGGGGGACCGACTGGCAGGAGCGCACCGCCGAGATTGCCGACGATAAAGATGAAAAACGCGACGTGCATCGCATTGCCGCGGCCGCGGTTCATGTGGAGAAAGGGGCGGAGCAGAAGCATTGATGCACCAATGGTCCCGATAAAATTTGCCAGGACGCTTCCGCCGAACAGGAAGGCGACATTTAAAAACGGCGAGGCGGGTCGCGGGATGTGTAAATGGATTCCGCCGGCCACGACAAAGAATGCGCCGACCACAACAATGAAGGTTGCGTATTCGCCCGCGGCATGCTGAACGCGGGCGGCGCTGTTTAGGACGAAGATGTAATAGCCGCACGTCGTCCCGGCCAGGAGCGCACATAATTTTTGGTAATGCCGTTCCCAATGTTGCCGCAGAATGAGCGGAAAGATTGCAATAGAGAGGAGAAGAATTGCGAACGGTCCGAGCAATGCGGGATGCGGGTCGATAACGGCGTCGTCCATTGCGTTGTCTCAGATCCTAACTGCCGAGTGATTTGATTTTCGGTCAAGCAAAAGCGAGCGCCGCTGGTGTCGGCCGAGCGCAATCGGGCAGATCATTCCTCGCCAAATGTGTTAGATAAGCCCGCATACCTTGCTCTCGACGAATGGTAAATGATTGGCTTCAGCCTCGGAGTGGTCGGTCTTCGACCGGCCGCGTTGCGATTCTGTCCGGCGTTCTGTTCCTCTCGGGAATTGGTTCGCTCATTTTCGAAACACTCTGGCTGCGCCTGAGCGGTTTGACTTTTGGCAACTCGATCTGGTCCGCCGCCTTGATTCTTTCCAGTTTCATGGCCGGCATGGCGCTCGGGAATGCTTTCGCGGCGTCATTACGCCTTCAACGGTGGCGCCCGCTACGGCTTTACGCTTTTCTGGAACTGATAATAGCGTTCCTGGGCTGCACCATCGTTTTCGGTCTTCCCTCGCTCGGGGAATGGCTGCGCCCGGCTTTTCAAACGCTTTGGAATTACCAATCGATCCTCCTCGGATTGCGTTTTGTTCTCTCATTTTTGCTACTGTTGCTGCCGGCGACGGCAATGGGATTAACCCTGCCGGTGTTGATGGAAGATTCCTTTTTGCAGAGCGCCGAATTCGGCCGAGCCATTGGCATTCTCTATGGTGTCAACACTCTCGGAGCCGTAGCCGGTGCTCTGTTTGGCGAAGCTTACCTGGTCGAGGCCTTTGGGCTTCTGGGAACCGCCCTCACAGCCGGCGCGGCAACATCTATTGCCGCGGCCACAGCCCTTCTGCTGGCAAGACGCGACGGCATCGCTCTGCCCCCCGCGAAAGCTCAGGTGCCGTTGCGTCTAGGCATCACCTATCGGCCACCCTGGCGTTTACTTTTCGTCAGTTTCGTTACCGGTGGTATTCTCCTCTGTCTTGAAGTGGTCTGGTTTAGATTCTTGCGTTTGTACGTCGCCTCGTCATCAACCGCTTTCTCGATAATGCTGGCGGTTGTTCTCGCCGGGATTGGCCTAGGTGGGGTCGTGTCTGGAGCGATTCACCGCCTCCTGGCGCGATCGAATCTGTTGTTGCCGCTGCTGCTCCTGTTCGCTGCAATTTTGACCCTCCTCTGCTATGAATTTTTTCCGGCCGAGATAGCTCAAACGAGTCCAAATATTTTCGACATCCGTTCCTGGCCGCAGATCGTCCTGCTTTCCATTGCCCTGATGTTCCCGGTCGCCCTCATTTCGGGGATCATATTTCCGCTCATCGTCGCGCGCGTTCAATCCAGCGTGGGTGACAGAATGACCAGCACTGGTCTCACGATCCTGTTCAATACCAGCGGAGCCGCTCTCGGTCCGCTCCTGGCGAGCTTCGTCCTCTTGCCCGCCGTTGGCTTCCAGTGGAGCCTCCTGCTGTGCGCGGCCAGTTACGCTTTATTGGCCATTTTCGTTAGCGAGCGAGGAAATTGGTCTTTCAAACGCCCGCTCGGCATCGCCACATCCACCCTGTTAGCCACTTTTATTTTGATCCTTGCGCTTTTTCCCTATCATCGCGATCAGGTGCATTTCGCGCACGCGAGCCTGCCTTATGTAACGGATGGCCGCGGAAATTTGATCGCTCAGGTAGTCAAAAAAGTGGAGGGCACCTCCGACACCTTGCAGTTGCTCCGTCGCGATCTTTTCGGCGAACCGTATTACTGCCGGCTCTTGACCAATGGATTTTCGATGTCGGCCACACTCCCTCGCAGTCAGCGCTACATGCGCCTGTTCGCATATCTTCCGCTGGCTCTGCGTCCGGAATCAGAAGATGTGTTGCTTATTTGCTATGGCTGCGGTGTCACAGGGGACGCCTTCACTCGCGAATCCCGACTCAAGCGGATCGATATTGTGGATATTTCGAAGGAGGTATTCGATCTCGCGCCCTTTTATTCCGGTCCCTACTCCGCCAATCCGCTGCGCGATCCACGCGTAACCACCTTTGTTCAAGACGGCCGTTTCTTCCTCCAGAGCAGCCCGCGGCAGTACGATATTATAACCGGAGAACCTCCGCCTCCCAAGGTTGCCGGTTCCGTTAATCTTTACACGGAAGAGTTCTTTTCCCTCATGAACGACCGATTGAAGGAGGGCGGGATCGCTACTTTCTGGCTTCCGGTTGACCAGCTAAAGGTGAGCGAAGCAAAGGCAATTCTTCGCGCCTTCCGAAACGCATTCCCAAACACTTCGGTTTGGGCGGGTGCTGACGAAGAATGGATCATGATGGGCATCAAGGGGCCAGGTCGCAGATTCGAGGAAGGGGAGATTCGCCGTTTGTGGAGCGATTCGCGTACAGGAGGTGACCTCAGGCGCATCGGGATTGAGGTTCCCGAGCAATTGGGCGCCCTATTCCTCATGGACGGAGAAGAAATCGATCGCATCACAGGAGGCATTGCACCGTTGACAGACTTTTATCCCAAGCGTCTGTCTGATGCACCCTGGGACGAGCAGGCCAGCCATCGCTTTGCCTCAACTTATATGTTGGCGTCCCCCGCGCTTCAGCGTTTCCTCGGGTCTCCGATAATTGACAAAATTTGGCCGCCGACCTTAAATAAACCGCTTCAGTCCTATTTTATCGTTCGCGAGACTCGTTATTTTTCGCGCGTCCAAGGGACCAACGCTTTGGCCGAGCTCGACCTCTACCTGCGCCATTCCCGCTTGCGCGTTCCGGTTTTGGAAATTTTGGGCAGCGACGAATTCCGGCTTTCGATTGCGGAAACAGTCGCGCACGATTCAGAAGTACCGCTGCCAGAAACAATGCCGGATCTGGTGGCAGGAGCGCTTGCCCGGCGCGATTTTGATGATGCGATTCGGCTGCTCGAGAGCCAGAAACAACTCGGAGCACTCGAGCTCAACGACCTTTTCATTCTGACTTATGTCTACTGCCTGACTGGGGAAGTTAAAAAAGCCGAAAACCTCGTGGCCAGCAACATCGGACTAATAAAAAGGGATTGGTTTGTCGATTGGCTGTGGGGAAAGTTACAGGCTGACTTCGGTTTTCATCCGCCCCCGTGATCGCCGCGCTTTCAGCACAGGTCTGGAGGGGAATCAGAAGCCACGCCGGCCTGGCAACTGACGCTTCGATCTCTTGGATCAGCGCAATTGAGCCTCTTTTTCAAGGAGGCGCGCGCCTTCCACGGCTGGCTTCCCCAATGACCCAGAGCGAGAGAAAGCCGATCGAATCGACTGTCAGAAAGCGGCCCGAAGCTTGCTATCAAACCACTAAGAACGAACCAAACATAGACAAATGGCCACTTCTGGCCGTTCAAATAAATTTTCAAAAAAGTGAAAAAAAAACTTGTCACCCCTTGAAATGTTGATAATGCCTAACCCTAAACCTAGCCAAAACCATGGAGAAACTACCTAAAAGAAATCGAAGGATTAAAATCGAATTCGTTCGTCTTGCCTCTGTTGCAAGCGTCGGATTCTCACTTCTCTTCGTAGCGAACACATTTGCTCAGAACCCTCCGCTGCCTCCGGGAGCGCCGGCAGCGGCCTCTGAAGCTACGGCCGAGCGTGTTATTGTCACCGGCTCGAATATTCCGACGTCGGAGGAGACCGGCCCAAGTCCGGTGGACACCTACCGCACGGAAGACATTGCGAAGTTGGGTGTCGTTAACCAAACCGATTTGCTCAACAAACTGCCGATTGAGGCGGGCGGAACGATCAACCAAAACATCGCCAATGGCGGTGACGGTAGCGTCATCCCCAACCTTCGCGGCCTTTTGCCCAAGGAAACCTTGGTCCTGGTGGATGGAAAACGCGTCGCCCCGAATGCAAATGGAGTTGGCGTGGACATCAACCTGACTCCCTTCCCGATGATCGATCGCATCGAAATTCTGAAGGATGGCGCTTCGGCTATTTATGGAGCCGACGCAATTGCGGGTGTGTTCAACATCATCTTGATACACAAATTCCGCGGCCTCGAGATTGGAGGCACGATTGGGAACACGAACCTGGGAGCTTCCAATGATGCGCGCGAAGCAGAGGCATGGTTGAAGGCAGGCACGGGAGATGACAAAACCGACATCCTTATCATTGCCGATGCCTACGATCGGCAGGCCATTTTCAGCCGTGACCGCGACCTTACTCGCAATGCCCAAGCAACATCATGGGGCGGCGGTGATGGGCGTAGCAGCAATAAACCCGGTGGCATTGTAACTAGTATAGGAAATCTCATATTGGATCCGACAATCTCTGCTCCGACACCCCACGCGTTTCCAAACGCTGCTACTGATCCGCAGTACATTCCGCGCCCTGACGGCGGCCATAACAGCGGTCCCTTCAACACGGACTTTCGGGCATTCAATTTCGCGGCTTTCACGCCGGCGATTCCAGAATCGGACCGTCAAAGCTTCTATGGTTCGTTCACCCGCGATCTTTGCGACAAGTACCTGACCGTGTTTGCGGACTTTAAGTATACTCGATCATTCTTTAACGCGGCACTGGCGCCCGTTCCCTTTACGCCCGATCCGTTTCACACCGCGTTAGGAACTGGGTTTAGTTCAACTGGCATCAGCGTGCCGATCCAAAACGCATTTAATCCGTTCACCGTCGCCGACACGACTTTGCCCACCGGCACACCTTTTGCCGGAGTTCCGGTGACGACCGGAGTTAAATATCGCGGTTTGGAATTTGGGAACCGAGTCTCCCCCACCACCAAACACGATATGCTGTTTGACTTCGGCCTTAAAGGCGAGCTGGGAGAATTTGGTGATTACTTTAAAACATGGAACTGGGAAGTGGGTTTCCGTTATTCCCGGGACGAGGCGATAAATCTCTCAGAAGGTGTTGTCAGTGCGCCCGGCCTGCGGGAAGCGCTCCTGGATACGAACCCGGCTACGGCGTTTAATCCCTTCCTAAACTTCAGCGGGGTGCAACAACAGACCGCCATAGCGCGCTCCAGAGTCTATGTTACTCTGCATGACACCGCCGAATTTGAAACGCCCTCGGCCTATTACAATTTGAACGGAGATCTGTTCCAGCTTCCGGCCGGGCCGATCTCGTTTGCCGTCGGTGGCGAATATCGAGGAGAGCGTTTCAAGGACACGCCCGACTCGCTAAATACCACCTTTAACACGATTGGCGCCACCGACCTGGAGGCTTCAAAAGTAAATCGAGATGTTTGGGGCTTCTACGAGGAAGTACGGATTCCCGTGACCAGTCCAACCTGGAATTTCCCCGGCGCGTACAGCCTGGAGTTCGATCTGGCCGAGCGCGAGGAGTGGTATTCGCAGAATACGGCAGCGACCTCAGTCGTAGGTGCGGGGCACTCGCAGTTCGACACCCAGAGACCGAAGTTCTCGGTTCGCTGGCAACCGATTGATCAGGAACTCACGCTGCGCGCGAGCTACAGCGAAGGGTTTCATGCTCCGCAGTTGTTCGAGATTTCGCCTGCCTCAACCCAGAGCTTCCCGGCGGTCACCGATCCACACAATCCCAAGGGCGTGAACAACGGCGGCGGAATCCTGCCGCTCACAACTCCCGGCAATCCGACCGACGTGCAGGTCGAGGAACGCCAAATCGGAAACCCGAACCTGCAACCGGAAGTCGCTTATGAATGGACCTACGGGTTCGTTTACAGCCCGAAATGGCTCAAGGGCCTGACAGTAAGCGCCGATTGGTGGCATATCGATATGCGATCGATTTCGTCCATTCTCGGAGCGCAATTCATTATCGAGCATAATCTTCCCGGCCTGATAACGCGTGCGCCTGCCCCGCCCGGCTTTATTGGGCCGATCACGCTCGTCGTCGATCCAAATGCGAACCTTGCTGGCGCGGTCCTGGAAGGCCTCGACTACGAGTGTATCTATATCCTGGATACGTCGATCTTCGGACACGGCGATTTTGGTCAGTTCACCTACACTTTGAATGGGACTTGGTTGTCGCGATTTGAATTGCAAGTTAATCCCGATCAGAAACGGTTTGGCATTGCGGGTGAGTTTGTGCCGACCGGGTTCGCCCTGACCAGTTCGCTCCCGCGTAACCGAGCGTTCGCCAGTTTATTCTATCACGGTCCGCATGATAGTTGGATGAATGGCTTGGATGTCGGTGCCACTGTTCACTGGACTGGCCAGTATAATGACGACCTGCTCGAGGGCTTTAACCGCAAGGTGCGGGAGTGGACGACTCTTGATCTGCTCGCCTCCTACACGTTTAACATGCCGACACCAGTCGTTCAGGAAGTGCCTGGTTACTCCAAGGACGGCGGTAAGAACGTGAAAATGAAGGATGGAAAGGAAAAGAACGTGATGCCTGTCAGCACGGCTACTTATAGCGAGTGCGGATGGCGCGCGTGGGTGAATGGCACAACCGTCACGCTCGGAATGCAGAACGTGCTCGATGCTAATCCGCCGTTTGTCGCCGGAGCGTTCGAGAACAATTACGACGAATCGCTGGCCGATGTCAGAGGCCGGTTCTGGTACGTTGGACTAAAGAAACGCTTCTAAGGCAGGCGGAAAAACTCAAACAGCGGCCGGACCTCTCGCAGGGTCCGGCCGTTTCGTTTCTCCTTTGTTTTGCCGGGAGAGCCTTTAGGGCCAGCACCGAGGAAACTTGGCCGCGATGAGGCGATGCCTGTTCTAATGGAGCGCCGCCTGGTGAAGCGGGATTTCTGCTCGATAAAGGGCAATGTCTTTCTCAAGCGTTCTCGCCAGATGGGAATCACCATGCGAGATCGCGATATCCTGGCCTTTTTCGGCTGCGGCGATCGCGTCAGCAAATTTGCCGCACTCCCCGAAAGACGCAGCTAGCGTCCGAAAAAAAATCGCATCTTTGCCGCCGGAAATCTCTACCGCCTGTGCGGCGAGACTGACTGCCTTCGCTCCATTCCGAATTGAAGGATCGGAAGACGTGGCCAGCACCCACGCCATGTTATTACGAGCGTTGACTTCACCCGGATTAATCTGGAGCGCGCTTTGATAATGAACGATCGCCTCTTCCGGCCAGCCCTTCTGTAGAAAGGCGTTACCAAGACTCGTGTGGGCCGCGGCATCATTAGGCTGTATCGCCAGAGCTTTCTGCCATTGCGCGATCGCATCGTCGATCCGGCCTTCTTGGAAGAGCACACTACCGAAGTTGTAATAGGCGTCGCCATAATCAGGTCGTAGCTTTACCGCTTCCTCGTAGTGGACGATCGCCTCCTCTGGTCTTCCTTTTCGAGCGAGAGCGTTTCCCAGATTCATATGAACGAGAGCCGTCCCAAGATTGTAACGCGTCTGACTGTTGCCCGATCTAATTTTTAGCGCCGTCTCGAAATGTGAAATGGCTTTGTCCAGTTCACCGCGCTGCAGATAAAGAAATCCAAGGTTGTTATGGGCGAAGTCGTTATTCGAGGTCACGAAAAGGGCGTGATCCCAAAGCCCTTCGCTATTCTTCCAGAACGAGGTCTGAACAGCTGCGCCGTAACTTAAAACTGCGATGGTTGTCGTTCCCGCAAGCCAGAGATACTCCCGCCGAAGATGCCAGGCCATTGCAAGGTCTGCTGCCGTCCAGACGATCAGCAAAAACAGACCGATGTGAGGCAGGTAGGTATACCGGTCAGCATGTCCTTGTTCCCCAATCTGAACGATGCCGATGACCGGCACCAGCATGCCGACATACCAGAACCATCCAGTAAGGAAATAAGGACGCTTCTTTCGCAAGAAAATCGCCGTTGCAGAAACAGCGAGCAGAAACGCGGTCGCGAGGGTAAGCTGCCAGATCGAGAGTGGGTTATTCGGATGAGGATAGAAAACGGCCAGTCGCGCCGGCCAGAATGTCTGCCTCACATACTCAATGTAACTAACTAGTGCGTTGTTGAGCCGCCAGGTAAAAGGCAACTGCTCGACTAATCCGGTAGCCTGATCCTGCGCCCATATTGTAGCCAGGCAAGACAGCCCGGAAAGAACCAACAACGGCGTCTTCTCCAAAAACAGGTAGTTTGGTCTTCGATTCAGCCAGCCAACAATGCCGCCTCCAGGCTTCAGCCGCGCGTCTTTGTCAAACCGCCGCAAGGGCCAGTAATCAAGTAGCAGCAACACGAACGGAACGGTTACCAGCATTGGCTTGGACATCAGGCCAAGCGCAAAAATCATTGCGACAATAAAATAGCGCCCAGGCGAAGGTGCTCGTGCATAACGAACATATGCCGCCAGCGTGAGCATGAAAAAGAAGGCGCTGAGCACATCTTTTCGCTCACTCACCCATGCCACGGATTCAACGTGCAAGGGGTGAATTGCAAACAATGCTGCCACAAAAGCGCTTGGCCAGAGTGCTCCCGTTGTCACCCGCAGCACTCGAAACAACAACAGCACCGCGATGGTATGCAATGCAAGGTTGGTGAAATGATGACCCCCGGCGTTCAAACCATATAGCTGGCAATCCAGCATGTGTGAAATTGTCGTTAGGGGATGCCAATTCCGCCCGTGTGGGTGAGTAAAGGCACCGACTATTCCATGAATCGTCAGGCCCCCTGTGACCAATGGGTTATCGTAAACGTAGACATGGTCATCGAAGTTAACAAAATCATGCCGCACCGTCTGACCAAAGACCAACCACGTGATTGCGGTCAAAAAGAGGTAAACCAAAACGACTTGCGCGCGAGACGGCGCCTGTCTCCGACCCGTTAACGAACGATCCAGCCGGTGGCCAACATCTCTGGATTTGCCAGGTTGACCGACGCTTCTACGACGACGGGTAGCCATTTCTCAGGGTGAGAAGAGCGATTTACCTGTCGAACTCGACGACATTAGCTGCGCAAACAAAACGAAAATGCACCAGACAGAACGCCATTATTTGCGCCATAAAGAGGTAATCAGGATTTTCGTTGGTAAATCAAGATAAAGTCTCCCAACTCCGGTACCTGTTGCGGGATGTGGTCAAAGTAATATTCAACTCGGTCGGGAGCAACGATGTTGATGAAATCGATCGCGAAATAGTTGTCCGCGATGTAGCGATGAGCCCAGTTGAAAATCAGGTTTTCCGATCGAGGTGTGTGCACCCAGGAGGTATCGATTGTGATCGAGATCAGATATTTCGGCCGCGCTGACTCGATCTCATGAATCATCTCGTTCTGCATCTGCCGCGCATATGCCTGCGGCTCCATTAGCGGATAGGTGTAAATGTACCCCGTCGCGGGCCGACGGTAGGAGTAAAAGTAAATCTGAGGTTCCGATCCTAACACCTCGATCGTGTCGGAAGAGTTCGTATGATCGCGGACGTATTCTGCAACTTTGAATGTTTCCGGAAAGGGATTTCCAGCGTAGATGGTGCGTGAGGCTTCAACCGGAGAAAGGCGAAAAAAGAGCTCGCGCTGAGCAAAAACAAGAAAGCCTGCGCACGATAAAAGTAAAAGGAGTGGGAAGAATCGAACCGTAGTGATCCGGTGGCGCAATATGGTTGAAATGTTGCTGATCGCTATGCCAGCAAATAGGGCGATGGCAGGCAGAAGTAGAATAAAGTAATGTGATCGAAAATAGAAGCCCGAGCAGAGTGCCAATATTGAGGAAATGAACAATCCAAGGAGGAAACCGGTGTTTCTCATGGTTGGCCTGTTCAAGAAGCAGGCAAGTAAACCTACTCCAGCCAGTATCCAGAGTGGCCAGTTTGGTCCAATCGCGTCCCTGACGCTGTGAATAAGGATCTGGCGCACATCCGAGATCGAAACAAGAGTTCCGTACTCGTGCGCATAGTGGATTGTCCAAAACCAAAACCTGGCGAACACGCCGGCGTACCAGAGAACGAGAAAGGTGATTACCAGCGGGGTCGCCACACCTCCGGCGAATACCAGGTTTCGCAGAATGGCTTTTCGTAAGACTAATCCAGTACGAACATCACCAAGAAAAAGATAAATCGCGCCAAAGAGAATGAAAAATAATTCGGGCTGCTTCATGAGAAGTCCAAGCCCCGTAAGCAAACCGCTGAGGAAGAGGCGGCCCATTCCCAATCGATTCCGCTGGTTCAGCAGCAGGAATGCGCCGCCGAGCACGGGCAATACGACAAAATGAGTTGCATGCCCGGCGAGCCCGAGCACCGATGGACTGAGAGAAAGAAGCGCATAACTGGCCGCCGCAACAATTCCAACCGTAGAATTCAGCAGTCGCTTCCCAATGAAGAAGATAAGAGCGCTCGTCGAGCTGTTCACGAGCAATAGCCCCAGATGGGTTGCGGTGATGGTTTGTCCGAAGAGAAACATCGTAATCGCGTAGGCGACGTAAGTTCCCGGAAACTTCATGCTGTAAGCGAGTTTGTAGGGCGGAATACCCTGCAGGAGAAGTTGACCGGCATAAGCGTATTCTCCTTCGTCGCGTTCGAGCGGAATTCCAAGAAGTCGAATTCTGATTGCTGTAGTCAGACTGAAAACAACCACTGCAAGCACCCACCAGGCGATGCGGAGAATCTTGTCCTGATCGTTCTTCACACGCGGATTATTTGCGATAAAACTCCCGCTCCATTGCAAGGTGCTTTTATCTGGAGATCGTGACTTGCGCATCCATTAGCCAGAGTAATCTGCCACTTTCGGGAGGTTGAAATTGTTACGCAAAGAACTGCAACAGAAAAGCGCGAGGCGGGTAAACAGCGAGAATGCATACTTGAAGAAGCGCGACAACTGGACAGCATTTTTGGGGGAACCACGTATACAATTACAAATGCAGTCTGCGCTCTTTAGGTATCTAGACCCTCCTCATCGACGCTATTTCCTTTTGGCTCTGCTTGTGGCTGCCGCCACGATTTTGGCTTATCAGCCGGCGTGGCACGGCGGTTTCATTTGGGACGACGATTCTTACATAACCAACAACGAGCTGCTGACCGCTCCGGACGGTTTGCGCCGGATTTGGTTCTCGTTGGATTCTCCCTCTCAGTACTTCCCCCTCGTCTACACCATGTTTCGCTTTGAACATTCCTGGTGGGGACTTAATCCGACGGGTTACCATGTCGTCAATATTTTGCTTCATATCGCGAACGCGCTCCTACTGTGGGGTTTACTAGCGCGTTTGCGTGTGCCCGGTGCCTGGCTGGCCGGCGCAATTTTCGCACTTCATCCGGTCCAAGTCGAATCGGTGGCCTGGATCACGGAACGGAAAAATGTGTTAATGGGACTTTTCTTGTCGATGAACAAACGAAGCATCGCTGGTTTTTTTACGGTTTGGCATTGGTGCTCTATGCGTTGGCGCTCTTCAGTAAAACGACTGCCTGCACTCTCCCAGCCGCGCTGCTCTTGATCTTATGGTTGCAGGGACGGCGGGTCGACCAGCGCCGGCTCCTGCAGCTTGTTCCGTTCGTCGTTCTCGCGCTCGGCATGGGTTTGTGCACAGTTTGGTGGGAGCGTTATCATCAAGGCACGCGCGGACCGCTTTTCGCCATAAGTCCGCTCGAGCGTCTCCTCATTGCCAGCCGAGCCATCTGGTTCTACTTGGGCGAACTATTCTGGCCATCGAACCTTACCTTCATCTATCCGCGATGGCACATCACGCCGAGTAGTCCGTTCGACTACGTGCCGCTATTAGGGATAGCTGGATTATGCGCAGCAATCTGGCTCACGCGACGCTACTTTGGGCGCGGCGTGGAGGTGGCGATGTTGTTCTTTGCCGCGACTCTTGGCCCCGTGCTGGGTTTCATTATGCTCTACACCTTTCGCTATACCTTCGTGGCCGATCATTACCAGTATCTCGCAAGTATTGGCCCAATTGCTCTGGTCTGCGCCGGCGCCGCGACATTAGCTCGCTCTTACAGCCAAGCCCGCCCGTTCGTCTTTGGCCTACTGGCTTGCGTCGTTGCTGTACTGACGGCGCTGACATGGCGGCAAAGCGCGATGTATGCCGATATTGAATCACTTTGGCGGACGACGATTGCCAGAAATCCCGATTGTTGGATGGCTTACAATAATTTGGGGACCGTTCTTTTACAGAAGGGCCAGGTTGATGACGCGATTGCACATTACCAGCGAACACTACAAATGGCACCGGAGGCCGGCGACGCCGATTACAATCTCGGTAACGCCTTTCTGCAAAAGGGAGAAATTGATGAAGCTCTTGCCCATTACCAAAGAGCAGTGTCGGTTATTCCGAAGGATCCCGACATCCAAGTCGGCCTCGGCAACGCTCTTTGGCAAAAAGGAAAGGCCGACGAAGCAATCGATCATTACCGGAAAGCGCTGGAACTACGTCCTTACTACTTCGGTGCGCATTACAATCTGAGCACTGTCCTTTTGCAGAAGGGCGAAGTCGACGAAGCAATCCTGCATGGTCGAGTAGCGTTGACGATAAGGGCTGATCTTGCTCCCGTGCACACAAACCTGGCCGTTGCGTTGTTGGCCAAGGGAGAAATTGCGGAGGGTATCAGACAATTCGAAAAAACATTGGAGATAGCGCCGCGATCTGTTCCCGCTCTGAACAACCTGGCCTGGATATTCGCAACTAATTCGGATCCGGCATTTCGAAACGACGCTAAGGCGCTCGAGCTCGCTCAAGCAGCAAATGAGTTTTCGGGGGGCAGCAACCCAATCATCCTTCGGACGCTGGCAGCGGCTCATGCGAATGCAGGGCGATTCAGCCGGGCTATTGAAGTGGGCCAACTTGCGCTATCACTGGCAGACCGACAGAGCCCGCTTGCCGATGCCTTGCAACAAGACATTGCTGGGTACCAATCCGGTTCCCCACACCGCGAAAACGTCAAGCGATAGCGGGTTCCGGGCCTCGAGAGGGCCGGGAGGGAAGGCCGCATGAGGCAGAAATACAATGGCATGGACAGTGCTGATATGAGCCATAACTACGATGGTTATAGTAAGTATTGTTCCGTTCGCCCCGAGACGGATTCTTGTTTGGGTTGCTGCCTTTTCCGCTCTTTCCGTTGCCAATTGCTTTGCCAACTCGCTCTTATTCTCCGCCAAAAGGACCCCTTACGATCATCAGATGGCCCGAATTCAGCCGGTGCTGAGTACACCCGTCCCGGCCCGGCACAGGGACTTATCGCTGCTTGTCGTTAACCACTGGATCGGCGAGCTGCGCGCCATTCCCTATCGCTTTTCCATGGAATGGAAGACGCCGAGTGAACTGGCGCACGAGCCAACCGGAGATTGCAAGGGCAAGGCCGTTGCGCTTTATCAACGAATGCGAGAGAACGGCGCGCGGGACTTGCGCCTGGTAATAGGCAGACGCGCCCCAACCAGCCGCTCGACCCACACTTGGGTTGAATGGACGAGCGCATCTATAACCTTCGTCCTCGATCCGACAATTAATTGGGTTGCTCGGGCAGTGAATGAGATACCGGAAAACTCGTACGTACCGTATTACGCCTATGCCGGTAGCCGAAAGTATCGAGCAGCGACAGCGACCTCGTTATACGCAGGTCTGTAATTCAATCGCTTCCACGTCTGGTAGATCGCCGTCCGTCTGGTATAATGTGACATTCTGCAGCCGCGATCGGTGAACTGCGGCTCGGCGTCATCGCGGCAGATGCACCTGACTGGGAGTTTTTTTCTTGGCATAGCGGGAGAGGATTGGATAACGTTGCTATTAAATGGGGGGTATGGCGGCGAAGCGGCGCTCTTTAACTTTTTTGCTTGGCTTGGGAATGGCGATCTCGACCAGCGGCGCCGACTTAGTGTTGCAAAAAGTTCCGCCCCTGACGGTGGCGCAAGCTCCTAACTACCCGCAAAATCTGGCCCGGTTCGATCTTGGCGCTCAAATCGAGAGCGACGTGCCGGCCGATGCCTCCTCTTCGGTTCCATTCCTTTCCGGTGATCCGGCATCGGTTTACGCGCTCAGAACTGGCACGACTAGACTTCTGATCTCGCTCGCTCAAATCGAGAATATCGACAGCGTTGCATTCCTTAATGGCGAGGCGAAGGGGACGGTTACTATCGCCACGTCTAGCGCAAAACTCTCACCTGAGAGCCCGCAATGGCACGACGCCAGACAAGAGGAACTTTCCAGTGGATTAATCTCCGCCAGGATCGGCCCGGCTGAAGCAAAGTATGTTCGGCTGACCTTTAATGTGCGCAGCCCTGGCCGCATCGGTAGCCTCGGAATTTATTCCGCAGCGGCGGTTTCTGATTTCACCATGCCGCGCGCGCGAAAGATTGCAGCCGGCAATTCCGCTGACGCCATGGCGAAGGCTAATTACAATCTTGCTGATCTGCACGCGAAAGCGCGCACAATTTTTGTTAGCTCGGGCGATGATTTTAAACTCGCTTACAACATGATTGACGGTCAGCCTGGCACGGCCTACGGGTTTGCCGCCAATGATGCAACTCCGGCCGCGATAATTGATCTGGGCCATTCCGTGTCTGTTAACCGTATTTCAACTTTCTCGACTCCAAGCTCGCCCGCTGTGACATTTTATCTGTTTGGCGCCTTGCCGGGTAATAACACCGGAAATCCCGGGTCGAGCTTACGGATCGATCCACAGACGCTCGCCGCATTTAAGACGGTCGGCACCGGCAATGATGATGGAAGTGGTCGAGTCGCGGTCAACTTCGAGGAAACCACCGGTCGCTATGTAATGCTGGTATGGACACCGTCTACGCGGAGCGCAAATTTCTCTGTCGCTGAAATTGCTGTCTTCGGCCCAGCCAGCAACGCGAGGCTGCTGGCGGCAAATACTATTGGAAACAACCCTTCCGATGGTTCGGACGACAAGACTGTCCGTGATTCAAAGGATACAAAAGATTTCAGCAAGGAGATTCCGGGCGAAGGCCCTGCGGAAGAGCAGGCCCCCAGCGAAGGTCCAGCACCTGACTTGCCCCGACCTCCGCCGTTTGTCTTTATCCCAAAGGTTGTGCCGACCAGCCCCTAACGAGCTTTGGACAACCAACTGAGTTGGAGCGGGCGAGCTGTGCGAGACCGGCTGCGGCGTCAGAGTTTCGCCTCCATTAGAACACCGGATCTTCCTTGCGTCTGGTTACCGGTACCTAATTAAAGCGCATCGCGAATGATCGTGAACACATCGGTATTATCGATTGTGCCGCGAAGTTTTTCCATTCGCAGGCCAGTGGCGTTGGCAATTGGATCTTCTATCGAATTGAGTGCAGATGGAGCTTGAACGGCCGCTGGTTCAAGCGCGGAAAGGTCGCGAGCGCCGGGGGACTCCATGTTGCCGCCGCTCTTCCCACCATTGGGTCCGGTCGCCCACGTGACCCAGGGCTGACCAGCTGAGTTTAGACCAAGGATGGCAACGCCGCTGTCGTAGCGAAACGGATACCCATTAACACTCATTCCGCCAATTGCCGAATCACCGCATACGAGGATTGCGGCATTTCTACCCGCATACTCCCGTCCAACCTTGACAGCGCGATCGAGCTCCGCCGTTTCGCGCAGCGTCCGTTCGCCCAGGTTTTGCCACGCCGCCGAAGCCATCAAATGCGCGTCCACAATCAAAATATAACCGTGACGGTTGACCTGAAGAAGTTCGATGGCCCGCCGCACCATATCTGCCAGGGACGGTTGCTCAGTCCGCGCCGCGACTTCGTCAGTAAAGGGCAGATCATTGGCCGCAAAAAGTCCGAGAAGGCGTGGCTGTTGCCATTCCGTGATTTGCTCCAGCTCAGGCAAATTGTGGACGACGCGAATCCGGGTCTGGTCCAGCTTTTCTTTCTTAAACTCTGTTGCTCCACCACCCAGCGCAATGTCGACGGCATCCCGCTCGATCAGCGCGTTGGCAAATTCTTGCGGCTGTTTCGCGTTGTTGGCGTGGCCATAGAAGGCTGCCGCGGTTGGGTTGGTGAGCGCCCCGTCAGTCACAATTCCAGTAGCACGACCTTCCTCATGGGCGATCTCTAGAATCGTTCTCAGCGCATCGCCCGATTCCGAAAGGGAAATCGTTCCGTTCTTTACTTTCGTTCCCGTTGCCAGGGCGGAGGCGGCTGCACCTGAATCTGGCACCGCGAAATCGGCCGAGTGATTGCGCAGTCGCGCCGAAAATTCCAAGCCATCCATCGCCAGCGGATTGTCTGCACCCCCGATATAGACCCGCGTCGCTGCTGTTCGTTGCGCGGTCAATCCTTCCCCAATAAACAGAATGATCCCGAAGGGTTTTTGCACGACCCAATTTTGGAAATAGAGAACGCCGAGGCCGGCAAAGGCGAGAAGGCAGATCAGAGCGAGTATCTGGTTCCTCCATTTCATGGCGCGATGTGAATGAGCCGATAGCGCATTGTCAATCCCGCTGCCATCGGAAATCGCTTGTCTGGTCTTGCACGGTCGGCAGATTGCGCGCGATGAGCGGGCCAGTAATGCTGATCATTCGCGATGGCTGGGGAATCAATCCCGCTGGCCGCGATCGGGCGAGGGAAAATGGCGATGCTACTTTGCTGGCGCACACGCCCTTTCACGATCAGCTCTACGCCAATTACCCGATGGGGAGATTAAGCGCGAGCGGCGAAGATGTCGGCTTGCCAGAAGGGCAGATGGGAAATTCCGAAGTCGGGCACCTGAATCTTGGAGCGGGCCGGATCGTTTACCAGGATTTAACGCGAATTAATAAAGCGCTCGCCGCCGGCGAGCTGGCACACAATGCCGTGCTCCAGCAAAGCTTCCAAAAAGCGGGCAACCATCGTTTGCATTTACTCGGCCTGGTTTCTGATGGAGGCGTGCACAGTCATTATCTCCATCTCCTCGCGCTGGCACAGGCAGCGCATGAGGCAGGAGTGAAGGAAATTTTCGTGCACGCCTTTACCGATGGAAGAGATGCGTCGCCTACGGGTGGGGCAGAAATTTTGCGCGAATGCGAAACGGCTTTGTCTAAAAGCGGTGCGCAAATTGTAACCGTCGTCGGTCGTTATTTTGCCATGGACCGCGATCGCCGCTGGGACCGCACCAAAAAGGCGTGGGACGCAATCGTCCTTGGCCAGGGCGAGCGGGTGAAGACATCACCAGCCGAAGCGGTGGCGGACAAGTACAAGGAAGGCAAAACCGATGAATTCATGCCCCCGCTGATTTTTGCGGATGCTGGTGAACAACGCGTGCGCGATGACGATGTCGTCTTGTTTTTCAATTTCCGTGCTGATCGTGCCCGTCAACTTTCGCAGGCCTTTCTCTTCGAAAAATTTGATGGTTTCGATCGTGGGGTGTGGCCGCGCGTCCATTTCGTCACGTTGACGCAGTACGACGTGACCTATCCGTCGCCCTACATTTTCGCGCCGGAAAATTTGGTGCACATTCTCGGCGAGGTCGCCAGTGCCGCCGGCAAGACACAGTTACGCATCGCAGAAACGGAAAAGTATCCGCACGTCACTTATTTTTTTAATGGAGGAGTTGAGCGCGCATTTCGGGGCGAAGAGCGCAAAATAGTGCCCTCGCCCAAAGTCGCGACCTACGATTTACAGCCGGAAATGAGCGCGCTCCAAGTCACTGATGAAGTTTGCGCGCGAATGGCGAATTACGATCTAATCATTCTAAACTTCGCTAATCCGGACATGGTCGGACACACTGGCGTGGTCGAGGCCGGGATAAAGGCGGTTGAAACAGTAGATGCCTGTGTTGCGCGGATTGTTCCGGAGTTGCTCGCTCTCGACGGGAAATGTCTGATTACGGCGGATCACGGCAATTGTGAATTGATGCGGAATCCCGACGGCTCACCCAACACTGCGCACACCACCAATCTTGTGCATGTCATTTACGTTGCGAAAGACGCGGCAAATTTTGTTTGCCACGATGGGATCCTGGCCGATGTCGCGCCTACGCTGTTGTTCCTGCTCGGCCTGCCCCAGCCAAAAGAAATGACAGGACGTAGTTTACTCGTGCGCAAGGCGAAGGAATAGCAGCCATTTCATAAGTAGGTGGAGGGGCGAGCTCCTGCGAGCCCGGGCGTCGCAGGAGCTCCGCCCTCCATTGCTCCCTCCGTCATCCCGAGCGAAGCGAGGGACCTCTCCTAAACTGAAAGCGTCACGCAAGCGACGTTTGTGTGATCAATTTCCTTGATGTGAGGTCCCTCATCGTCTGCGCGATTCGGGATGACCGATGTCGTGGGCGCCGTCACACGTTCATACGGTTTTATCGATTTCGCGCCGCGCATATTCCCTCGAATGTAATTCCCGATTGTTTGTTCAGAACACGGGTACCGGCGGCGGCGATCCGCTCCAACAACTTAAGGCGATTGGCTAAGGTTACGTCGTGCCAGAGCGGCTTGCGCGCCAGAACCAGCTCACCCTCAGACTCGATGAGCGCGCCCCAGCCGAATGGAATCTCCGGATCGCGGAACAATCGGTTTGAAACGACCAGAAAAAAAAGATTGGCGCAATGATAGCGAATCAGGCGCTCGAATTTGGTGCAATCGAAAAGACGATTTTGCAACGCGCTCAACTCCCGCAGGACTCGGGTATAGCCGCGATGCTCAATCGCAGCAAAGTTATGTGAATCGAAGTCGGAGAAAAGCGAATCGGGGACGCGCAAGCCGGGATAATGAATGCGCAAATTTTTCTCCAGGACCTGGCGACGTTGGAAAACCTTTTCCAGTCGCTTCGCCGTCACCGCGCTGCAACCATTATCCCGGCGCAAGTCGGGGAAAGCCTGTTTACATTCAAAGATTACGGTTGTCCCAATCTCTTTCCCGTTAGGCCGGTAGGCCGCCAGGTCCGCGCGAAATCGACAACGCGGCAATTGCACCTCGAAGGCGCAGACGGAATAACCGCGGGATTGCGCCCAGAGCAGAGCTAAACGTTTTAAACCAGCATGAGCGGCGGTCTCACCGCGGCGCGACTTCAGCTCTTCAGCCATTCCATCAAGTCCAATGCCCAATAGCTAACGATGAAATCTGCGCCGGCGCGCTTAAGCGAGGTCATGATTTCGAGGACGGCTGCGCGTTCGTCAATCAGGCCCTTTTCCGCGGCCGCTTTCACCATCGCAAATTCTCCGCTGACATGGTAGACCGCGGTTGGTCGGCCAAAGCGCTCGCGCACCCGCCACAAAATATCGAGGTAGGGCAAAGCCGGTTTGACCAACACAATGTCGGCGCCTTCGGACAGGTCGAGTTCCACCTCACGCAGCGCTTCGTCTGCATTGGCCGGATCCATTTGATAGGAACGCCGATCACCAAACTGCGGAGGACTCTCTGCCGCATCGCGGAACGGCCCGTAAAAAACGGACGCGAACTTTGCCGCGTAACTCATGATCCCGGTCTGATCGAAACCTGCCTGGTCGAGCGCTGCCCGGACTGCGCCAATCCGGCCATCCATCATGTCGCTTGGCGCTACCAAATCGGCGCCGGCCGCAGCGTGTGAGACCGCAGTCTTCGCGATCAACTCCACGCTTTCGTCATTCAAGACATGAAAATGCTCGCCATCGAGGCGAGTTACGCCGCAATGCCCATGGCTGGTATATTCGCACAAACAAACATCGGTAATTACCATCAAATCCGGCGCGTGTTTCTTGATTTGGCGAACCGCATTTTGGATCACGCCATTCTCGGCATACGCGCCACTCGCCTGCTCGTCTTTCGACTTCGGAATTCCAAAGAGGAGCACCGCCTGCACTCCTGATTCGTGGGCGCGCTGCGCGATCGCGGCGATTTCATTCTCGGCATGTTGGTGAACGCCAGGCATGCTCGGGATCTCTTTCGCGCGCTCGATTTTCTCACTAACGAAAAGTGGCAGGACAAAATCATGCCGGCTAAGATTTGTTTCGCGAATGAGATTGCGAATCGCGGCGGTGCGGCGTAAACGGCGGGGACGATGAACAAGCACAGCGCGAGGCTACGCGCGGCATTTCGCGGTCGCAAGCAAGTGAAAAAGCCGGCCACCGATTTTTTGCTCATCGATGTCAGCAATTCATTCACCAAACTGGCTTTTGCCTCACGGTCTCGAATCGGACACGCCTCGAAGATCGCTACGCCCATCTTAACGGCGGAGCGGATCACAAAAATCTTGCAGGGACACAATTCGACTACCCTGGTTGTCTCATCGGTCGTGCCCAAAAAGAACCGCGGGATCAGACGTGCCGCTGGCAATCGCAAGGTGATTTGGCTGACGTCGCGGAGTCGATTGAATATCCGCATCGATTACCCCGATCCGAAAACGATCGGCGCCGATCGATTGGCCAATGCGGTGGCGGTGGTGAAGCTTTATGGAACCCCCGCGATCGTGATCGATTTTGGTACCGCGGTGACATTCGACATCGTCGCGCCGGACGACGCCTACATCGGTGGCGTTATTGCTCCTGGCTTGGAAGCGATGACGAATTTTCTCTACGATCGGACCGCATTGTTGCCGCGGATTTCTCTGGAGGAACCGCGAAGTGCGATCGGCAAATCGACGAATCAGGCAATGCTGGCCGGCGCGATCTTTGGTTATCGCGGACTTGTCCGCGAAATTTTGCAACGGATCACGGCGGAGAAATCGTGGAAGAGCAAGGTACGGATAGTGGCGACAGGCGGCTACGCGAAATTGATTGCGCGAAAGTTACCGGAAGTGGACACGGTGCACGAAAATCTCACTTTGGAAGGGTTGCGGTTGGTGGGCTGCATGAATTCAGGTCGCGCGACTCCAATAAATCTCTGAGCTCAACGGTGCCGGTGGAAAAGCACTGCCGCATGCGGGAAGGCGGTCCAGACGCTGCGCGGAGTTCGTAGGGGGGCTGCGAAAATTCGTATCCCAAGCGGTAGAAATAACTTGTCAGGGTCACCTAGCGATAGTTCTATTCTGTCCCAGCATGAAGATTCGAAAATTTGCTGCGATTTCAGTGCTGGTTTTTGGGAGCATTGCCGCGAACGACGTCGCGCCATCGAATTCGGAGCTCGAAGCGATGTACGACAAAGCGTATCGCGCGTTTGACGCCGCCAATTATACGGAGGCGCTGAAACAACTGGATGCGATAGACGCGCGTAAACCGGATCTGGCGGCGTCGCAAAATTTGCGCGGCGTCGTCTATATGCGCCAGGGGCTCTACGACAAGGCGGAAGCGGCCTTGTCCGAAGCCAGAGGGCTTGATCCGAAATTTTGGAACGCCCGTTTTAATCTGGCTGAGATTCCGTTTTTGAAAAAAGATTGGGCGGAGGCGCGGAAGCGTTTCCAGGAACTGCTCACGAGCAATGCCGCAGAGCTGCAGGGAGAAGCCACCCAGCTGATTCAGTACAAGATTTTGCTGACCTATTTGCTGGAGGGGAACGAGACGATGGTCGATTCGATTCTGGCGAAATTTGAGTTGTCGCCTGACACGCCGGCGGTGCATTACGCGAATGCGGCCATTTCGCTTCAAGGCCAAAATATTCCCGATGCCAAGAACTGGATGTCGGCAGCAGAAAAGAATTTCTCTCCCCAATTAAACAAGCTCTTTGCCGAGTCGCTTTATGAAATCGGCTGGCTGCAAAAACAACCGGGGCAGCAACGGCCGGCGGTGCAATTGCTCTCGCCGGAAGAACGGGCGAGCAAGACGAAAGCAGTGGCTAAGACGGCGTTCGAACAGGCTCTGCAAGCTTACGAGCAGCGCGATTTCGATTCCGCTGCGAGGTTAGCCGAGCAGGCGGATACGGCCGAACCAAACCAGCCGCAAATCCTTAACTTGCGCGGCGCGATACTCCTGGAACAGCAAAAGTACGATGAGGCCGAAGGGTTCTTTAAAGAGGCCCTCAAGGTCGATCCGAAATTTCGCGAGGCCCAGTTCAATCTGGCGGACGTTCCATTCCGAAATAAGGATTACGCCAAAGCACGCGATCGATTTCAGGCGTTGTTGAAGCAAACGCCGGGCGGAGACAAGAATCAGGCAGCGCAACTGATCAACTTCAGAATATTCCTCACTTATCTGCTGGAAGGGAAGGATAGCCGGGCGCAGAAACTGATGGAGCAATTCCAGTTTAGTGGCGATACCCCGGCGCTCTATTACGCGGAGGCGGCGTGGGAGTTCAAACACGATAATGCTGACAAAGCCAACGATTGGATCACATCCGCACGAAAAATTTATCCGTCAGCCTCGAACGGATCGTATGCAGCCGGCTTTTACGATCTTGGTTGGTTAAAGAACGCGATGGCCGTTACCTCGCCGACCCCCACTGCCTCGGTTAGTGCGGCGGCGGTAGCCTCCACCCAAACGGAATCATCGGTCCCGGCGATTGAGCCCAGCCCGATTCCTGGCGCGGAGGTGAAAACGGAAGAAGGAACGCAGTTGGCGCTCGCACAAACCCCTGCGCCAGCCCCGAAAGCGAGCGAAGCCGTGGTGAATCCAACTCCGGGAGAAGTCGTCGTCTCGAATGCGAAGGCGACGGGAACCCCGGCGCGCCCCGAGGATATTCCAGCTGCGCCGGCGGCGACCGGCATTTCGGTCGAGTCACCATTGGCTAGCGCGATACCGTCTCCCGCAATTGCTTTGGCTACCGCTGCCCCGGTTCCTGTTCCAGCAATTGCCGCAACACCCGACGTGTCTGTAGTTACTGCCCCTGTCGTTGCTTCAACTCCTGAAGCTTCCACCCCAACGCCGGCCCCGGCGGCGACAATTGCGGCGCCCCCCACGGCCGCACCTGAGCTCGCCGTAGCAACAACTGCTACGCAGCCCGCAATTGAGTCGGCTGAATCTGCCGCGCCTGTCGCAACCACAGCACCCAATGCGACCAATGCAACCACAGCAATCAATGCGACGCCAGCGACTGTCCTCGCGCCAGAAAAAGTCGGGAAATTTGCGCCTATGCCGACGGTCGGCGAAAGAATTGTTTCCTTCACCGGACAGCGGCCGCTGCTCGTTTGGGTTCTTGGGCTGAGTGGATTCGGTCTGCTGGTGTCAGTGGTGGTAATGGAGATTCGGCGACGAATCGGAATGACGCAGCTTGGTCATCGGCCGGCAACGGTCACGGGGCCATCTCTACACGATGACGGGGTGGCCGAAGAAACGCCCGAATTGCAAGCGCCAAAGCGTTTTGTTGGTGGGCCGCGCCAGGTTTCCGTGCAGCTGAAGGCTTCCGAGCCAGCACTCCGACGCGCGGTGATTCCGGTGGCGAAGCGCGTGCCAGATCCAGTAATTGTTCCACCGCCAACACCGGAAGAGACAGCGATCAATGGCCGCACGAGCGAACCGGCCTACGTCGATTTCGAGGAATCATCCGTAGGACCGGTAATCGAGCAGGTGTCGACGAACGGCGAGAAGGAAGTTGCGCCCGAGGCGGCAGCATTTGCGTCGTCCGTGTCTGATGAACCAGCCGTGTCTTATGAGCAGCCTGTGTCTGATGTACCGA
>WNFT01000881.1_pt1 | contig 25426 bp, 23 predicted proteins | sample 5400191 | NCBI WGS metagenome assembly WNFT01 (sample SAMN13153359, study PRJNA577476) | soil metagenome | isolation source: 80 cm saprolite under Madrone tree | place: USA:California | collected 2016-06-14 | reverse complement strand
CGCTGCACCGTCACACGGCGACCAAGCCGCGCGGTCTTCGAATTCGGAGCGGCCCGAGCGCGCCACCTGCGCCGGGCCGCGCGCCTCACCGAGTGGTTCAAGAAAGCGTCGAGAGAGCTGAGAGTTTCGGCGCACCCCGCGGCCTGCGGTAAGCTGGGGAGCGGAATGAATGCGCCGCTCGGCACGATTCTCGTCGTCGACGACGAGCGCGAGATTCTTGACATGTTGACGGACCACCTCGAGGACGAGGGGTACGCCGTGTCCCAGGCCGTCGACGGCGAACAGGCGCTCGAGGGTGTTCGGCGCGAGCCGCCGGACCTCGTCCTCCTCGACATCACGATGCCGGGAGTGAACGGCCTCGAGGTCCTCCGACGTCTCCGTCGGGATCATCCGAGGATCCCGGTAGTCATGATCACGGGCATCGAGGCTGAGGCCCTCGCCCGCTCGACGTTCAAGATGGGCGGATCCCGGGGTCCAGCACGGAACCGCGCGTCCGGATCGACTGGCAGAGTGATCGGCTCGGCTCGCCGAGACGACCGCGGCTGACTCGCGACCACCGCCGGCCGCTCTCGACGCATCCGGATCACGCCCACCGTCCAGAGGCGATTCACGACTTCCGCCGCGGTCGTCGTCCGCCGGCAGGCGTGAAGTTTTGAGAGGCTCCGGACGCGATCTGTGACAGCCTACCGATGTGATCCCGGCGGGCGCTCCATGCCCGAGGCAAGGGCTCCACGCGGGAGTCTAAGGGCAGCGAGGAGATCTCCTCTTGACCAAGGCGCGTGTCCTCATCGTCGACGACGAGAGCGACTTCCGTGCAACGGTCGCCGAATATCTCAACGCCGATGGCTTCGAGGTGGTCGAGGCTCAGGATGGCGTCGAGGCCCTCGAGAAGGCAAAGCGGACGGCCCCGACAGCCGTCGTTCTCGATGTCATGATGCCGCGGCTGGGTGGGCTTCAAACCCTCGTCGCTCTCCGACAGGTCATACCCGACCTGATGGTCGTCTTGGTGACGGGGGTTCTCGATCCTGAGTTGCTGCGACGCGCGACCGCGGCCGGTGCCTATGCTGTCCTCCTAAAGCCCGTCGCGCTCGCCGCCATCAGCGCGATTCTGCGGGATGCCTTTCCAGCCGCGCCAGCACCGCCGTCAACGCCCGCCTGACACTCGTCGGGCGGAGTTCTAGGCGCCCGCCCCCGGCACGTCGAGATCATGCTTCCGAGGACACCCACGGCGGGCGCCGGGCGGGTGCTGCCTCGGCCCTGGAACCGTCCCGTTGTAGACAGGTAGCAGACTGGGCTAGACTCGCGGCCGATCAGGTCCTAAGGTGACGCTTGGGGTGCTTCGGGTGGCCGAGCCGCCGCGCGCGTCGGTCGGGGCGGGGCGGAGGGGCCGTGCGTCAAGACATAGATCCCGACCCGCTCATGCTCCTCGCCGCGATAGTGAGCGGGGCGACCGGTGACGACGCTCACCGCACGCCCGCTCCGGGAAACCCCGCCGCGCGTGAACGAGAGCCGCAGAGAGGACACCCGGGCGCCCCCGAGGAGAACGACGCGTGAAACCTCCGGCCTTCCGGTACGTCGACCCCCGCAGCGTGGCGGACGCCGTGGGGCACCTGCAGGAGCACGGGGGCGACGCCAAGATCCTAGCCGGCGGGCAGAGCCTCCTGCCGCTGATGAACCTGCGGCTAGTCCGCCCGCAGGTCGTCGTCGACATCAACCGAATCTCGGCCCTCGCCTACATCCGTGAGACCGACGGGGTCCTCGCCCTCGGGGCGTTGAGCCGGCTCCACGCCGTCGTGGGCTCGGACGCGGTCACACGACGCGCGCCCCTGCTCGCCGAGGCGGCCGCTCACGTCGGACACCTCGCGATCCGCCACCGAGGCACGATCGGCGGAAACCTCGCCCACGCGGACCCGGCCTCCGAGATCCCGGCGGTACTCCTCGCGCTCGAGGGCCAGGTGGTGGCCACCGGGCCGCGGGGCGCGCGGACCATCGCGGCCGCCGACCTCTTCCGGGGTCCCCTCTCCAGCGCACTCGACCCCACCGAGCTCCTGACCGAGGTCCGCGTGCCGATCACCCCGCCGGGCTGTGGCAGCGTGTTCCTCGAGGTGAGCCGGCGCGCGGGCGACTACGCGCTCGCCGGCATGGGTGTCCTCCTCCAGCGGGACGGGGAGCAGTGCGCATGGGTCAGGATCGCAGTCTGCGGGGTCGGCGGCACCCCGCTCCGCATGCGGGAGGCGGAGCGGATCCTGGAGCGCTCCAGCGTCACCGAGGACACATTGCGGGCGGCGGCCCGCGCGGTGGAGCACGCGGTCGCCCCGAGCGACGACACCCAGGCGTCGGCCGACTACCGGCGTCACGTCGCCGGCGTTCTGACGGTTCGAGCGGTGCGGCAGGCCTGGCAGCGGGCCGGCCGGGAGAGGCGGTGAGATGGCCAAGCGGGCGCGGGAGACGAACGTCCGAGAGATCGAGCTGAAGGTAAACGGGATCGCCTACCACGAGACGGTCGAGCCGCGGCGGCTCCTGGTCGACTTCCTCCGCGACCACCTCGGGCTCACGGGGACCCATATCGGCTGCGAGCACGGGGTGTGCGGCGCCTGCACCGTGCTCGTGGACGGCCAGAGCGTTCGCGCTTGCTTGATGCTCGCCGTCCAGGCAGACGGCGCCGAGGTGACGACCGTCGAGGGCTTGGCCCGAGACGGCAAGCTCCACCCGCTCCAGGAGGCATTCTGGGAGCACCACGCGCTCCAGTGCGGGTTCTGCACGCCCGGCATGCTCCTCACTGCCTACGAGCTGCTCCAGACCAACCGCAAGCCGGAGCCGGACGCGATCCGGGACGCGATCGCCGGGAACCTCTGCCGCTGCACGGGCTACCAGAACATCGTGTCCGCCGTCCAGGCGGCGGCCCAGGCAGCGGGGAGAGCGTGATGGCGGACACGACGAGGCGCAAGTGGGTCGGGAAGAGCATCCGGCGGCTCGAGGATCCGAAGCTCCTGGCCGGCGAGGCCCGCTACATCGACGACGTCCACGAGTCAGGAATGCTCCACGCCGCCGTCCTCCGGAGCCCGTACGCCCACGCGCGGATCAAGCGCATCGACACGAGCCGGGCGAAGGCGCTCCCCGGCGTCCTGGCCGTGGTGACGGGCAAGGAGGCGGCGGTGCTGGCGGGGCCCGTCCCCGCCTTCTGCGCCGAGCCGGTCGTCCAGCACGCCATCGCCATCGAGAAGGTCCGCTTCGCCGGAGAGGCGGTCGCGGCGGTGGCGGCGGTGGACCGCTACGTCGCCGAGGACGCGATCGACCTCATCGAGGTCGAGTGGGAACCGCTCCCGGTGGTGAGCGACGTGGACAGCGCCCTCCGGCCCGGCGCACCGCTCGTCCATGAGGGCCTCGGCACCAACCTCGTATTCGGCCGCACCCTGACCTTTGGCGACGTCAAGGGCGACTTCGCCCGGGCGGACCGGGTCGTCCGGCGCCGGCTCCGCTGGCCGCGCGCGGCGGCCGTGCCCCTCGAGACGGCCGGCGCCGTCGCCAAGTACGAGCGGACGAGCCAGCGGATGACGGTGTGGGCCAACACCAACATGTACCACTACTCGGCGATGCCGTTCGCCGGCACGCTCAAGGTCGACCCGAACAAGTTCTCGATCGTCCCGGTCGCGGTCGGGGGAAGCTTCGGCTCCAAGCACCTCTTGAGCAAGGTGATCACGATCGCGGGGATCCTGTCCAAGGCGACGGGGCGGCCGGTGAAGTTCATGGAGGACCGGATCGACAACTTGGCGGCCTCTGACAGCCACGCCTCCGACCGGGTCTACGAGGCCGAGCTTGCGGTCACGACGGACGGCCGCTTCCTGAGCCTCCGGATCGACGTGGTCGACGACTACGGCGCCTACTTTCAGTTCGGCCAGACCTCGCACGGGAACTACCTCTCCCAGGTGACGGGGCCCTACACGATCGGGAGCGTGGAGATCACGCTCAAGGCCGTGCTGACCAACAAATGTCAACAGATGGTCTACCGCGGGGCCGGCTCCGAGGTCAACAACTGGATGCTCGAGGCGCTCGTTGACACCGCGGCGCGGCAGCTCGGGATGTCGCCCGTCGACGTGCGGCGGAAGAACCTGATCCGGCCGGAGCAGTTTCCCTACAAGATCCCGACCGGCAACTACTACGACAGCGGCAACTACGCCGGCGTCCTCGACCTCGCCCTCCAGATGGTCGACCTCGACCGCTGGCGGAAGGAGCAGGCGCGCCTCCGCGCCGCGGGTCGCTACATCGGGATCGGCCTCGCGACCTGCCAGCAACGCAGCGTCTACAGCGCGACCGAGTTCTGGTTCTGGTACGAGAAGCCGGGTTTCCCGGTGACGGCCACCCCCGAGGGCGTCACCGTTCGCATCGGACAGAGCGGGCAGTTCACCGTGTCGCTCAGCTCCCCGTTCTGGGGGAACAGTCCGGAGACCGTCGTGGCCCAGGTCCTGGCCGAGGAGTTCGGCATCGACCCGTCCACGGTCAGCGTGCTCTACGAGGACTCGATCCGCGCCCTGCCTGCCGCCGGCCCGGGCGGCAGCCGCCTGACGGTGATGCTCGCCGGCGCCGTGAACGGGGCCTCGCGGAAACTCAAGGACAAGATCTTCCGGATCGCGGCGCACCTGCTCGAGGCGAGCCCGCAGGATCTCGTGCTGGCCGACGGCAAGGTGTCGGTCACGGGAGTCCCCCAGCGCGGTCTCACGCTCGCCGACATCGCGGCCAACGCCCACTTCTTCAAGATGAGCCTCCCGGCCGAGCTGGAGACCGGGCTCGACGCGAGCCATACCTACGACCACCCGTTCACGACGCCGCCATCCGCCGACCGCTCGGACCTCGGGGCCTTCTACCCGATCGTCGCCCACGCCGCCCACGTCCCAGTGGTCGAGATCGACGTCGACACGGGCCTGGTGAAGTTCCTCGACTACGTGGCCGTGCACGACTGCGGCACGATGATGAACCCGGCCGCCCTCGAGGGCCAGATCGCCGGCGGGATCGCGCAAGGCATCGGAACCGCACTCTACGAGGAGTTCGTCTACGACAGCGAGGGACAGCTCCGGACTGCGAGCCTTCTCGATTACCTCCTCCCCACCGCGGCCGAGGTGCCGTCGATCCGGATCGGCCACCAGGAGACGCCGTCGCCCTACACACCCTACGGGCTCAAGGGCAGCGGCGAAGGCGGGCGCATGGTCGCGCCGGCAGCGATCGCGAACGCCGTCCAGGACGCCCTGGCGCCGCTCGGGGTCGAGGTCTCAGAGCTTCCCATCACGCCCGACCGGATCGTCCGGTGGGTGCGGGAGGCACGGGCGCGGCGATGACGCCCCGACTCGTCCCGCCTCGGGCACGCGATCGCGGGGCTCCGGGAAGCACGGCCAGCCGTCCCAGGGCCCGGAGCGAACCCGGGAGGAACGCGGTCGCCGTTCGATTGAATGCGCCCTCCGCGATCCAGGCGACTGAGTCGTCACTCCCCGCTCCGGCCGGCGCCGGCCGTGCCGGTCGGCTGTCGTGGGCGAACTCCGCGGTCACGCGGCGGAGCGCCGCGGCGGTGGCCCGGTGTCCCGAAGGCGATCCGCGTCGAGCCTCCGTCGGCTCCCGCCGACGGAGCGACCCGGAGCGACCCGGTTGACAACCGAGCCGATTCCGCGTGAAATCGCCGGCACGATGACGGGCTGCTCTCGCGGGCTCGGCCGGGGAACGCGCGGCAGGGCGATCGTGGTGTCGTGCCGCGCCGCCCCGGGGCGCGCCTGATGTCGGACCTGCTCGTCTCGGGAGCCGTCAAGCGCTTCGGCGACGTCGTAGCGCTCCACGGCGTGGACCTCGAGGTCGGCACCGGCGAGTTCTTCTGCGTCCTGGGACCGAGCGGCGCCGGCAAGACGACGCTGCTCCGCGCGGTGGCAGGGCTCGAACGGCTCGACGCGGGCACCATCCGGTCCGGGGGCCGAGACCTGACCCACGCTCCGGTCCAGGGCCGGGGTATCGGGATGATCTTCCAGACCTTCGCCCTCTACCCCCACCTGACAGTCCACGACAACCTCGCCTATCCCCTGCGGGAGGCGCGACTCGATCCGGCGCAGATCGAGCGGCGGGTCGGCGAGGTCGCCGAGCTCCTGCGGATCGGCCACACCCTCCGGCGCCGGCCGGCGACGCTGAGCGGCGGCGAACAGCAGCGGGTCGCGATCGGGCGCGCGATCATCCGGCGGTCGAAGCTGCTCCTCCTCGACGAGCCCCTGACGAATCTCGACGCCAAGCTCCGCCATGACACGCGGGTGGAGTTCAAGCGGCTCCACCGGGAGCTCCGCATGACGATGCTCTACGCGACGCCCGATCAGCTCGAAGCCCTGACGATGGCCGAGCGGATCGGCGTGCTCCGCGAGGGGCGGATCGTGCAGGTCGGGACGCCGCGTGACCTCTACCAGGCGCCCGGCGACAGCTTCGTCGCCGCGCTCGTGGGCGCCCCGCGGATGAACCTGCTTCCCGCGGTCCTGGCGAACGGCGGGCGCGCCGTCGCGCTGCCGTTCCTCGAGGTCGACGGCGGCCCCTGGGCGACCGCGCTTGGACGTTTCCCGGCCGGAACCGAGCTCTGGTTCGGCGTCCGGCCTCACGACGTTGCCCCGACCGTCGACGCCCAGGCCGGCCCGCGCTTCCGGGCGACGGTGCACCTGACCGAGCCGCTGGGCGACGTGACGGTGCTGGACCTGACTGTGGGGGGCACGGTTTTCAAGATGGTTCTACCCGAAGAGCGGGCGGTGCGGTACCGTGTCGGCGACGAGGTCGCGGTCGGTTTCGCCGTCGCGAACACCCACGTGTTCAGTCGGCAGACGGGCACGGCGATCCGCTAGATGAGCGCGCCGCCGGCACGGCACGATCGACCGACAGCAGGGGCTCAGGCCCCCAGCTAAGGAGAAACGGACATGCGGATTCACTGGCGAATCGCGCGAGCTCTAATCGTGGTGGCGGTCCTGGCTCTGGTCGACGCCGGCACCCCGCCGCCGCCGGCCGGGGCGGAGGACATCGTTCTCCACATGGCGGTGCCCGACTGGCCGCCGACTCGGATCATGAAGGACCTGGCGGACAAGCAGTACAAGGCGCCGAGCGGCAACAAGGTCACCCTCGAACCCGACTTCATCCCGTGGCCGAACTACTACGAGCGCTTGGCCGCCTCGCTCACGTCTGGCGAGAAGAAGTACCAGATGGCGGTCTCCGACAGCCAGTGGCTCGGGGCCTTTATCGAAGGCGGGTACTACCTCAAGCTCAACAAGTACATCGACGCCGATCCGCAGCTCCAGGCGATCCTCAGGGACATCCACCCGGCGGTCGTCGATGCCTACATGACCTACCCCTACAAGTCGAAGAACTACTACGGGTTCCCGCAGATGCCGGACCTGCTGGTCGTCTACTACCGAAAGGACGTCTTCTGCGACCCCGCGGAGCAGCGAGCGTTCCGGGCCCGGTACCGCTACAGGCTGCCCTGCACACCCCAGGAGATGAACAACTCCGACTGGTCGATGGTGCGCGACATCGGCGAGTTCTTCCGGCGGAAGGCGGGCGAGAAGCTGGCCGGTCAGCCGCTCACCGACGACTTCTACGGGATCGCCTACCAAGCCGGGAAGGGTTACGACTTCGCGTCCATGCAGATCAACGGCTTCATCTGGCAGTACGGTGCCGACATCTGGGACGAGACGGGAGTGCCCACCGCCCACGCGGTCGGCGTCGTCAACTCAGACGCCGCGGTCAAGGCGTTCGACCACTACCTCGCGCTGACCCAGTACATGCCTCCGGTGGTGAAGACGGGGACCATGGACATCTTCAAGGTCGACGAGCTGTTCCGCGAGGGCAAGGTAGCCTGGATCATCCAGTGGATCGGCTTCGGCGAGTCGACGATCACGCCGAAGACGTCCAAGGTCGCCGATAAATCCGCCTTCGCCATGATGCCGGGGCTCAGAGGCCCCGACGGAAAGATCACTCGGTGGTCGAACATCGGCGGACAGCCCTTCATCCTCACCACCTGGAACAACGAGAAGGTCACGAGGGAGGCGCTCGACTTCTGCAAGTGGTGGCTCTCGAAGGATACGCAGATCAAGTTCGCCAAGGCCGGCGGCCAGAGCGCCCTCAGGAGCGTCTACGACGCCCCCGAATACAACACCTTCCGGCCGTGGAACCACGCCTTCGGGCCGAGCCTCGATTGGCAGAAGGACGTCTGGCACGTGCCGGAGTTCTTTGAGCTCCTGGTCGAGCAGCAGGAGGAGTTCAACAAGGCCATCACGGGTCAGGAAACGGCCAAGCAGGCGCTGGACACGATCGCCTCCTTCCAGGAAAAGCTCCTGAAGGAATCCGGCAAGATCCAGTAGGAAAGACCGTCGGGGGAGCGGAGGCGCGCCCGCGCCTCCCTCCCCCGGGCCTCTCGTCGACCACCGGATGACGCAGACACCTGTCACCACCGCCACCGTGGCGGCGGCACGCCCGGCCACCTGGTGGACTCCGAGGTGGTCCAACTGGCGGCTCGCTCTCGTCGTCGCCGCCGTCGTGCTGCCGGCGTCTGCGCTCACCCTCCCCGTCAACGCCGCCTTCTGGTTGAGCCTCGCCGCCGCCACCCTGGTCGCGGTGACGGCAGTGGTCGATTCCTGGGGCCGGCGCCACGGTCCGCTCCTGGTGGCGCCGGCACTGGCGCTCTTGTTTGTCACGAATCTCTTCCCGCTCATGTGGTCCCTCGGCCTCTCCTTCTTCCGCTACCGCGCGAACCGCGCGGCGGCGCCCGTCTTCGCCGGCCTCGCCAACTACCAGACGGTCTTCACGAGTCCCATAGTGTGGGACCGGCTCCAGACGACGGCGCTCGTCGTCATCCTGACCGTCGGGACCCAGATGATCGTCGGCTTCCTCCTGGCGCTGCTCTTCGAGAAGGAGTTCCCGGGGCGGCGCGTCCTCCTGATGTTGGTGCTGACCCCCATGATGCTGAGCTACGTCGCGATCGGAGCGTTCTTCCGCTACTATTACGAGCCGACGTTCGGCCTCCTCTCGCAGGCGGTGAGAGTGTTCACCGGCCGCCCGTTTATCCTCCTCGACACGCCCGCGCGGGCTCTGGCCGGCATCATCGTCGCCGACGCCTGGATGTGGTCGCCCTTCGTGATGCTCCTCGTCCTGTCCGGCCTGGTCAGCGTCCCCGGCTACCTCTATGAGGCCGCTGAGGTCGACCGGGCCTCCTGGTGGCGTCGCTTCTGGACGATCACCTTCCCCTACATCCGGAGCCTGCTACTCCTGGCCCTCCTCTTCCGCACCATCGAGGCGTTCAAGATCTTCGACGTGGTCTTCCTGCTGACCGAGGGCGGACCGGGCACGTCGACCGAGACGATCGGCGTCTACGTCTACCGCGTCGCGTTCCAGTACTTCCGCACCGGCGAATCCACGGCCCTGGCCTACCTCCTTCTCTTCATCGTGGTCGTCCTGACCAATCTCTACCTGTATTTCGTCAAGCAGCGGAGCGCGGAGGCCTGAGGTGGCACGGGGATATCGGGCGCGCGGGGTCCGCCAAGGTGGCTGGGGTCGGACCGGCCTCGCCGCCGTCGTCTCGGTCGCGTACTTCTTCCCGGTGCTGTGGATCGTGCTCACCGCCTTCAAGACCCACAACGACGCGCTCGCGACCCCGCCCAAGTTCCTCTTCCACCCGACGCTGGAGAACTTCGTCGCCGTCTTCCGGCGGTCCTACATCAAGGGGTTCGCGGCGGTCGACACCGGCTTCTCCCTCTTCTTCTTCAACTCGATCTTCGTCTCGGCCTCGAGCGTCGTCATCGCGCTCGCCATCGGGACCCTGGCCGCCTACGGCTTCTCGCGCTTCCCGCTCAGGGGGAACGACACGTACCTCTTCATCATCCTGACGACGCGCATGCTTCCCCCGATCGTCGTCATCATCCCGATTTTCCTCATGTTCCGGGTGGCGGGGCTCTCCGGCGGGTACGCCGGCGTCATGCTGCTCTACACCGCCTTCAATCTCCCCTTCGCGATCTGGATGATGAAGAGCTTCTTCGATGAGCTGTCCGGTGACGTGGAGGACGCGGCGCGGGTCGACGGAAGCTCGGAGACGCGCGTCTTCTCCAGGGTCGCTCTCCCGCAGGTCCGCGCGGGGCTGGCCGCCACCGCCGTCTTCGGTCTGATCCTCACGTGGAACGAGTTTTTGTTCGCGCTCCTCCTCACCGGGGTCGGCACGCGGACGGTGCCGGTCGCGATGGCCCAGACCATCGGCGGCGACATCGGCGTCCGGTGGGGCCTCCTCGCGGCGATCGAGACCCTGTTCCTCGTCCCCGTCATCGTCGTTTCCTTCCTCCTCCAGCATCAGCTGCTCCGGGGCGTCACCTTCGGGACGATCAAGCGATGACGGCCCGGCACCGGCTGCAGGCAGCCGATTGCGACCGCGTCGCGGCGCCCCGCGAGAAAGAGACGCGCCCGATGAGGCGACGAGACCTGCGGCGTACCCCCGTCCCCGGCCCCGGACCGTGTCGACGATCGCCCTGCGGCGCCTGACCAAGGTCTTCGGGGACCTCGTCGCCGTCAACGCCGTCGACCTGGACGTCGGCGCCGGCGAGGTCGTCTGCCTCCTGGGGCCGTCCGGCTGCGGCAAGACGACGACGCTCCGCCTGATCGCGGGGCTGGAGTCGGCCACGGCTGGCGACGTGCTCCTGGGCGGCCGGCCGGTCAACCACCTGCCGCCCCGGGCTCGAAACGTCTCGATGGTCTTCCAGTTCTACGCCCTCTACCCGACGCTGACCGTTCGCGAGAACCTCGCGTACCCGCTTCACGCCGACCGGCCGTCGGCCGCCGAAATCCGCGAGCGGGTGGCCCGGGTGGCCGCTGTCCTCGACCTCGGCCCGATCCTCGATCGGCGCCCGCGCGAGCTCGCGGAGGGCGAGAAACAGAGGGTCGCCGTCGGGCGGGCGATCGTCCGCGACCCGAGCTGCTTTCTGTTCGACGAGCCCCTGAGCCGCCTCGACGTCCAGCTCCGGGAGACGATGCGCGCCCAGCTCAAGGAGCTGCTGACCACTCTCCGGCGGGCCACGGTCATCGTCACCCACGACCAGCTTGAGGCCCTGACCATCGCCGACCGGATCGCCGTCATGCGCGACGGCGTGATCGAGCAGGTCGCAACCCCGCACGAGGTCTTCGCGCGCCCCGAGAATCTCTTCGTCGCGAGCTTCATCGGCACGCCCCAGATGAACTTCCTACCGGCGACGGTGATCGGCCCCGCCGACGGCGGCGTGCGATTCCGCGTCGGGGCGCAGGACGCCACTCTCGCCGTCGACGCGGCTGGCTCGCGCCTCGCCGCCGGCAGCCCCGTCACGCTCGGCATCCGGCCCCGCGGCCTCGACCTCGTGGCGGAGCCCGCCGCGGGCACGCTGGCGGCCCGCGTGGACCTGATCGAGCCGATGGGCGCCGAGACACTGATCCATCTCGTCGAGGGTGGACACGAGATTCGAGTCGTCGTCGACCATCGAGTCTCCGTGGAGGTCGGGAGTCGGCTCTACGTCCGCCCCCGGCCGGCCCAAACCCACGTCTTCGACACCGCCGAGCGCCGCGTCCGATGAGTGCCGCGGCGCCCCTCCGGCCGGGAGTCGCGGCCCCGCGGGTCCTATCGGCCCGACAGGCCCGCCTGCTCGAGCGCTCGATCATCGGCCTCTGTCTCGTGGCGCTGGCGCTCATCTTCCAACCGTTCTCGCTCACCCTGTTTGGCGTCGGCGCCGGGCTCGTGATCGTGGGCGGCTTGGCCTTCAACCTCATGCCCGTGTGCCGCCCGGGCGTCCCGGTGCGGAGCCTCGTCCGAGTCGCGCTGGTCGTCCTGGGCCTCTTGGTCGTGCTCGCCGGGCTCGCCATCGCCTCGGCCTACCTCTACGCCGTGTACGTCCGGCCGCACTGACCGGGCCGGGCGGAGGCCCGTGCGCAGGGCCCACGGGCCAGGCGCCCGCCCGGGAAAGCCGTTGACCTCGCGGGCTCCCCTGCTCGACGGACAGCGGTGCTCCGGGTCTCGGCGGAAGGGGTGGGTTCGGAATGCCGCCTGCGCGGCGGGCAAGATCCAAGGAACGTTCGGGAGTCGGCCCTGGCGCACGCCGCAGGGCGTCGCTCAGGACGACCGGCGACGCGCGGCTTCTTGACCGGGGGCCGACCCCCGGACCGCGACTCGTCGGCGCCGCGCCCGTCCGCGACCCACGACCCTCTACCGCACGGCCGGCGCGTCCCCCGTGAGGTCCTTGAGCTGGGGCAGGACCTTCTTGGCCAGGAGTTCCATCGAGCGCCGCCAGCGGGGCCCGTTCGCGCCCTCCCAGTCATAGCAGAGCATCAGCACGCCGCCGAATCCGCCCACCGCGTCGTAGAGCGCGCGCAGCCGGCGGGCGACGGTATCGGGGCTTCCGACGAACCAGCGAGTCTCGAGCAGGTAGTCGAGCGTGACCTCCTCGTCCTTCATCTCCTCGCGGTCCTTCCAGAGGCCCGCCATCCCGAACGAGGTGACCAGCGGGAAGAAGTACTCCTTGTAGGCGTGGGCCATCGAGCCTTCCATCACCTCGCGGCGCGCCTGCGCGTCCGTGTCGGCGACGTAGAGGTCCCGGCAGAGGCGCCACTCGGAGCGACGCGGGGTGTGGCCGCTAGCCCGAGCGGACTCCTCGTAGGCGGACCAGTGCCCGCGTAGATCCTGCGGGTTGAGGAAGTGGATGCTCATGGGAATCCAGCCATGCTCGCCCGCCCACCGGAGCGTCGTGCTGCTCTTGGAGAGCCCGGCGACCGCGATCGGCGGGTGCGGCCGTGTCCACGGCTTCATGTGAAAGCCGATCCCACGCCAGGGTTCCGGCTGGGGGACGGTGAAGTTGTACTGTGGGTTCGCGCTCCGCCACGTGAACCCCCCGCGGTCGCCCTCGGCCCAGATCCGCAGGACCGCCTCGACATTCTCGTGGCTGACCCGTCGGTGGGTGCCGTCCTGCGGGACCTCGAACAAGGTCGCATCGCCGGGGAAGGCCCCCACGCCCACCCCCCACATGAACCGGCCTCTGGCCATCACGTCGAGCTGGGCGATGCGGTGGGCGAGCTGGGCGGGGTTGTGGTTGGGGATGCAGCTCACCCCCGTGCCGAGCTTGATCCGCTGCGTCTTGAGCAGGGCCTGGGCCAGGGTCAGGTCGGGCGCCGGGATGTTCTCCCAGGTGCTCGTGTAGTGCTCGCCGAGCCAGGCCTCGTCGAATCCGAGCTGGTCGGCCAGAACAATGAGCTCGAGGTCCTCGTCGAAGGTCTCCGCGTGCTTCCGGTGCGGCGGATGGCAGGGCATGCTGAAGAGGCCGAGTTTCATGCTGGTCCCCCCACATCGTGCCGGAGCCCGCGGCCGCCGCCAGCTCAGGCGTCAGGTTGTGCCGCTCCTCGGAGAGTCGGTAGCCCGATAGGTCCCGTCGGAACCCGACGAGAAGAAGTCGTTCCGCCCCGCGACGGCCAGCCGCGAGCCGGCTCCACCGCCTGGAGTAAGACAACGATCGCGAAGGCTACGCCGGCCGCGTCGCGGTCCTATGAAGCTACGGCCGCACAGGCGACCTGTCAACCCGCGGGCGACTGTTCCCGGCGTCCGTCAAACATCGGCCCAAAGCCTCGGACCGGCGATCGAGGCGTCCGTCCACCTGCCCGCCGCCACGCGTGAGTCTCCAGGAAGCGTCGCCGGACCGCTCGACGCGGTGGCCGGCGCCACATGGCCAAACGGCCCGATCTCCAGTCGGTGCACGCTCACGCGGCGTACTTCACCGTGCATCCGTAGGCGTGGGTGACCGGCGCCGGCACCGGTTGGCCCGCGGCCACGGCGTGGAGGGCGGCTCGCACGTAGTTGTGCGCCCCCTGCACGTCGCTCTGCCGGGTGGTCGGTCTGTCGTCGATCGCGCCTGCGTACCGGAGAATGCCCGCCTCGTCGATCACGTACATGTGGGGCGTGTTCGTGGCCCCGTACATCCTGCCGACCGTCCCCTTGGGATCGAGCAGCACGGCCGTGGGCGCGGCGCCACGGCTCTGGGTGAGCTCGTTGGCCTGAGCGGGACTCACGTACCCCTGCTCGCCGGGCGCGGAGGAGATCACGCTCAGCCAGACGACGCCCTGGCCGGTGGCCTCCTTCTGGAGCGCCTGCATATTGCCGGTCTCGTAATGCTTGCGCACGTAGGGGCACTCGTGATTGGTCCACTCGAGAACCACGATCTTGCTTCGGTAGCTGGCGAGGTTGACGCTCTTCCCGGTGCTGGCCAGAGCAGTGAACGCCGGGGCGGCTTCGCCCACCTTGGCGGCGGCCCAGGAGAGCCACGGCACGGCGACGCCGCCGGCGAGGGCGGCGAGCCCGGTTCGGACGAGGAATGCGCGCCGGGACAGATTCTGCGCCATGGGACGCTCCTTTCAGTGGTGCCTCGACGTTAGATCCTCTCGACGGCGTCGATGATCATTTCTTCGCTCAGGATCTGGGGGAGCACGGTCGGCTCCCCTGCCTCTCGTCCGGCCGCTCCGCGCGGATAGAGGAGGTACAGCGGGACCCCGCTCCGGCCGAAGGATTCCAATACCCGCGCGATCTGAGGATTCCGGGTGGTCCAGTCGGCTCTGAGGGAGACCACACCCTTCCGGGCGAAGGCGGCAGCGACCGCTGATGAGCGGAGCGCGAGCCGTTCGTTGACGAGGCAGGTGATGCACCAGGCTGCCGTGAAGTTCACGAAGACGGGAATGCCTTGGGCGCGGAGCTCGGCGATCCGCGCCGCGCTGAAAGGTTCGAACGACAGACCGCGCGGGTCCGACACCGCCACTCCGGTCGGGGACGACGGGCGGGAGCCGACGACGGGACCCAGCCCGACCGCAGCCAGTGCGAGGAGCGCCACCGCGGCAGTCGCCGCCCTTCGCCACGATCCGCTGACGGTGCGGGACGCCGCGTAAAGCCAGGCCGCAAACCCGATCAGAACCAGTCCGGCGAGGGCGACGGCAACGCCCTGCGGCCCCGCCTCCTGGCTGACGACCCAGACGAGCCAGGCCACAGCTCCGTAGAGGGGGAAGGCCAGGAACTGTCTGAGCCGCTCCATCCACGGGCCCGGCCGGGGAAGGAGGCGGCGCCAGCCAGGCACGAGAGTCAGCAACAAGTACGGGAGCGCGAGCCCAAAGCCCAGGGTCTCGAAGACGAGGAGCGCGGTCGCCCAGGGCTGCGCGAGCGCAAAACCAATCGCCACGGCCATGAAGGGCGCCGTGCACGGCGTGGCCGCCACGGTGGCCAGCGCGCCCGTGAAGAAGGATCCCGTGTACCCCAGCCGAGTCGTCAGCGCCTGGCCGGCACCGGCGAGCCGTCCGCCGATGAGCACCACGCCGGAGAGGCTCAGCCCCAGCACGAACAGCACGTCGGCCAGCAAGGTCACAACCACGGGCGACTGCAGCTGGAAGCCCCAGCCGAGCCATTCGCCGCTGGCGCGAAGCGCGATCAGCACCCCGGCCACCATCCCGAAGGATGCGAGCACGCCCGCGGTGTAGGCCACGCCGTGCCCGCGGAGGATCGCCGCGCGGGCGCCCGCGTGTTCGACGAGTGAAAGCGCCTTCACCGATAAGACGGGGAGCACGCAGGGCATGAGGTTCAGGAGGAGTCCCCCGGCCAAGGCGAGGGCCATCGCCTGGAGCAGCGTCACCGAAGGCCGCGCGTCCGCGGCGGTCGAGCCGGCGAGACCCCGGGGCAGGGCGCGGAGACTGACCGCCTGGCCCGCCGCGCCACCGTCGAGCCCCTCGGTGATGACCAAGACGCCCTCGATCGGCGCCTCGGTGGCGACAGGCAGGACGCCGCGGCGCACGCGCAGCGTGATCCCGTCGGCGGCGACGTTCACCGCCTGGGGCGCCGCGTGCTCGATGACGCCCCACCGTGCCGGGTAGAACCACACGTCGGTGATGCGCTTACGGTCCAGACCGACAGCCGCCACGGTGAGCACGACCGTGTCCGGCGTGGTCGAGAACGAGGCCGTCCAGGGGCTGGGCGTCGGGACCGCGCCGCGAGCGCGAGCGATTACCGCCGCGCCGTGGACATCCGGCGAAGGCTTCCCCGCAGTTACGGTAAGCGCGAGCGCGACAGGCGCTTCCTCTGGGATGCAGATCTTCGCGCAGACGAGCCACGTCGCCCGACCCCGAAGCGTCACCCGGGCGCCCGGCTCAAGGTCCCGGGGTGCCGTGAGCCGCGTCAGAAGGACGACCTCGCCGGTGTAGCCATAGCTCACGAAGGGCCCGGCGTGAACGCGGTCGGGATGGGGCCAGACGAGCGGGCCGGCGGCGAATCCTCGTGGCAAGGCCCACTCGAGGGCGGTGGGCTCGCCCGAGTCGCCAGGATTGCTCCAGTAGGTATGCCATCCGGGAGCGATGCGCTCGCGGAGCCCCACCCAAAAGGACTGACCGGGCGCGAGAGACTCGACCTCGCTGACCAGCTCGACGCGGACCTTCGGGTCAGCCCCCTGGCCCTCCGAGGCCGCCAGCCCCGAGGGCGCGCTACCCAACAGAAGCGCTGCGCCCGCGAAAGCGACGGGCAGCCACCGCATCCATTGGCGAGGCGGGCACTCGGCGTGTAGGGGGACCGCAACAGGACGAGCGCCAACGTCGCGACTCAACTCGAGCTGCATTCTGCCACGCGGCGGACTAGTGCGCCAGCCGGACCCACTGACTCCGACACCCGATTCCGCTCGTCGCCACCCCCGTCCCGGATGGAAGCGCCCCCAAGCCGTCCGGAACCAGCGTCTGTCCGGCCCTCTCATAGCGGTCTGCGGCCGACGCCGAGACGGGCTCCCCGACGCCCTGACGGGCCCAAGGCCGGGGAGGAGCGGAAACGGCCCGGGTGGCGTCGGCGGGTTGAGCAACTCCCGCCCCGTGCCAGGGCGCCGTTCGGGCCCAGATCAGCGCAGTTTCAGCGGGCGCATACCCTTGAAGGGACCTCCACCTGAGCCCTTACGAAAACATTCGTGCGAGCGTAGGTTATCTGAGAATCTTTGCTCGTTATTCTGCAGTTGGTCAGCCAGACTCTGCTCGTGGGCGCTCATTCGGGTCAGAGTGAGCGAGGCAGCGGGCGACGCGCTTGAGGGGGAAGGAACTATGAACAGGCCGTCCAAAGCCGATCGGGACCAGGCGAATCGTTGGCTCACCGAGAGCCAGGGCCGCCTGAGTCTCGTGCGCGATGTCCTCAACGGCTATGATCGACTCAGCGACCGCATGGAGTCGACGGACCGGGAAAACAGGGACCTTCGCGCCGAGAACGAGCAGCTCCGCCACCGGGCGAAGACGCTCGAACGAGAATGCGCGTTACTTCTCGAGGGGGAACGCCAGCTCCGAGCCGAAATGGGGCGGACCCAGCAAGCGCGCGAGGAAGTCGCCGACCGTCTCACCTCCGTCGGCAGCGAGCTCGTCGCGTCGCTCCGCCGTAAGGCCGCGACCACGACTCGGACCTTGGTTCCTGACCTTCGGGCAAGGAACTCAGGTCTCGGCAAGCTCGTCGACATCATCGGCGTACTCCAAAAGGTCCTTCAGCCGACTCCAGGGACGTGACGCCTCCTCGCTGAGGCCCGATCTCGTCAGCCGCACCTGATCCCTACCTCGATGCGGAGGCCGGCGAGCTCCACAGGGTCCGCACTCGCTTCCCCTGGCGGACCGCGCGCGCGCACGCTCCCGGGTAGATCGACGGCATCGAACGGCACTCCACGGATGTCCCCGCTGGCCTCAGAACGACTGCGTTCACCCGCGAAGGGGGCACAGCGTGAGAGGCCGAGCCGATCCCCTTCCTACGAGAATCATACGGGCTCCATGACCATCCCTCTCGCCACAGGGAACGAGCGGACCAGCGATCACCACCGCCCGCCATTCGTCAAGCGAGAGACTCTGGTCAGCCGCCGCGCCGTTGGCGTCGCAGGACAAGGAGGGCCACGCCTGTCTCGTACAACTGCTCACCGAGGATGACGGCTGCGATGGGAGCATCGCCCGCGATTCGTAGATGATGCCGAGCGCGAACACGACGCTCGTGGCCGCAAGGACGAGCGCGCGGATACCGCGCACGAGCCGGATGCTGCTGTCGGCATCGTCGGGATCGCGGAGGGCGCGTTAGGTATGACCGATCGCCCGCTAGGCGAACACGGCGGCGAGGGCCACCAGGCCATCCACGACGAGTAGGCGCACGCGTCTGCTCGCGGCGTTACCGCTTGAGGATGAGTGTCTCTGCCTCCTCACGGCCTACCTCGCGAGGCGGAGTTGCCGGTGGATTGCCGCCCACCTCCTGCGGGAGGAAGTAGAGATCGAATCGAGCGGTCGGGTACTGGAGCGCCCGCTCGTAGGGCTGTACCGGCACGACGGTGCCGCTCAGCTGAACCTGCAATTCAGGACTCAGCAGCGTATACCCGAGATAGACATCGACGCCGGCGGCCTCGAAGGGAAGCAGGAAGACACCGAAAAACTCGACCCGCTCACCCTCGTCCGACATGAGATCCCCGGTCACGGTGCCATACGGGAGCGGGGGAACCTGGAGCGCGGGCGAGAAGTCAATCTGCCCACGGAAGGTCCCCTGCATCACGACGGTCTCGGGCGCGTCGATCTGGGTGGGATTGATTTCATCGGCGGTCACAACGGTGAACCGACCGCTGATCGGGCCGAGGCCGGTGACGAGGCTGATCCGATCCATGCCCGTCATGTTCACCACGCACTTCCGCTGGGGGTGACCGTTGGCGTCCAGGGGGAGGACGCGGACCGGCGCCGCAAATGCGTCCGGACACGGCGGCGTACCCGGTTCTACGAATCCCATGAACTCGGACGTCGAGGTTTCACTAGGGCGCCGCCCTCGAAGGATGAATTTTGCGCTCTCGGTGAGCTCATAGACGTGCGCGCCGGCCGTCAGAACCGATACGCTCTCCGCAACGGCGGAGGCGCTTGGCGCGACGCCGGCTCCGAGTAGCAGCAGAGCGCTGGCGAGGACCGCTCGTCTGAAGATCATATCCTCCTCCTGGGCGACCTCTGTCTGGAGGCGGAAGAATCACGGCCCCACCTCCTGCTTCGCCTATCCGGCAGCCCGGATTCCTGACGGTCGGCGGCGAGCCCATCGTTCACGCGGAGCGCCGCGGGCACCGTCGCCGGCGGGCTGGGCCTCGGGGACTGCCGGAGCCCAGCGTGAGCGGAGCGCCAGCTGCGCCAGTAGCTGCAGGGCGCCGCCCACAGCGGCCCCGAGCCGTTCAAACTGCTCCTCGTCCTTGTCGCGCTCGAATCCGCCAGGGCGCCAGTGCCCGGTGAGACGGGACTCATGACCGCATGTGCGCTTGGCCGGCCAGGGGTCCTTCGACACCGTCGACGTCATGACCGCCGCGGTGCTCGTCGGGCTCCGGGTCCAACTGAGACACGGGCTGTCGCACCAATGAGACCGTCGACCTCACCGTACCTCAGCGTGCAGAGCACGCAGTAGCCCAGCGTAGCAGCCCCGCACGGCCGGTGCAGTAGCCGTCCTGGGTCGCCAAGCAATCGCAGCACTTGCACGTGCCAGTCTGGCCCCTATCGCCTCTTACGCCTCCAACCGTCGCCTGTTCTGACCGGGCAAGGTGTCGGGATGGATGAGGGAAAAAACCCGGGAACCGGGCAGGAGCGTGAAGGGGCGACCTGCTCACGATCAAAGAACTGAGAAGCTGGAAGACAAGGCCCCAGATGTTCTGCGACCAGAATCCGCTTCGGAACGCCTGGGGCCCGTCGTCCAGGATGCAATTAGACGCTCGCGCTGCCTCGTCGCTGTGATGACGCCGAGTTACTTCCGATCAATCCGTTCTTCCCGCTTCCGCGCCCTTACTTGTGCTGAATGGGAATCGCGAGCGGGCGGATCGGCGACGCGGTTCCGCCCCGCAACTTCAGGGGGGAGGCAATGAACAAGAACTCATACACCTGATCCTTCGCCAGGTCTTCCAACCACAGGGCTTCGAGCATCGAGACCCCTTGCTCGGCGAGCAGATAGGTGTGAACAGGAACAAAGTTCTCAGGATCCTTGGAGGGAAAGTTCTCGACGCCGAAGTTATCCGCCCCGACGAGCATCGCCTGTTGCCCTTCAACCAGCCACTGGGCCGCCTCGAGGCTCAGGCCGGCCTGATCCGCGAGACGGTACTTGGCTTGATCGGGCCATAGGGTCATGACCCCGGTCCGCGTCAACACGACATCGCCCGGTCGCAGCGCTGTACCCTGCTTTTTCAGCGCGTCCTGCAGGTCCGCCACCGTGATGGCATAGGACGCCGGCAAGTGGGCCACGTTCTTGGACGTCGCCACATCGATGAGCACCCCCCGGGCAATGATCGGAGGATATTTGTCCGCGCCAGACTTGGTCCATCCGCGAACACCAAGGGCGTTCTCCGCGCTGACCTGATTCCAGATCTTCCCGTGCAGCCCGAAGTGATTGAGGGTGTCGATGTGGGTGCCGGTGTGGGTGTACATAGAGACGCCGTCGCCGGAGTAGGACAGCAGTTCCTTGGCGGTGTCTCGTGCGGGCGTGTGCGTCATCCATATCTGAAAGGTCGGATCCCCAAAAGGAGCACAGCAGGTCGGCATCCCGACGAATAGGTCCACGCCCAGATCGTAGACCCTGCCGCCGACGACCTGCTTGAGGGCGTCGGATCTGGAGGCATCGGTCATCATGTTGAGGGTGCCGATCTCATCGGCGGGACCCCACGGACTCTTGGCCGCCACGTTCTTGGCGATCTGCGCAACCGCCGCCCCTGGCGTCACCGCGAGCCCAACCAGGCCAACAAGCCCAAGTACCGCGACCATCGGTTTCATGGCGCACCTCCTCCTCGCTCGCACACGAATGCTGGTTTCGGCCATGGTACCCCCCAAGAGGCACGCCAGACTGTTCCCGTCCGGAGAGACTGTCTGCATATGCTGGTATCGGCCGTGGCTTCGCATGCCGTTACCGTCCGATCCCGCGCCTGAACTCCCGGTTCCCGGATTCGGGCTGCCGCCGATGCTCGGCCATCGTGCCGCGGTGCTCTTCCCCATCGTGCATCTCCTGCTCGGCCGCCGCGAGCTGCGCAAGGACCGCCATCGGCACGAACCGCTCGTCGAGCGCGGGCTGGGCTGAGCGGCCGGCCGGATCTGGCGACGGCCAGTCGGGCGTTGGTCACGGGCCGGTACCGACGCCATCACCGAGTTGCGCGCCGTCCCTCGTCAGGCGGTGCACGACCGTTTGCCGCCGGTTCGTTGGACCGCCGTCGGCATGGCCAACGCAGGCACGGACAGGTCGTCCGGTGGCCCGCTCCACGGTGGTGACCCCTCGATGAGAGGGAAGGTGTGAAAAGTGAGCCCGCCTCACGGTTTTGTCAAGGTGCATTTTCGAGCTCTATCACCGAATCTGTACACCGCTCACTTTTCATGCGGCTCGTAGGGCGCGACGGCGGCCGACTAGTCCGAGGCGGCCCTTCTCCCTCCCTCGACGTAGCTGAAGACACCCGCAACGATCAACACAGCTCCGGCTGCGATGCCGATCGCAGCCTCCGTCGTGTCGTAGCTGCCAATAGAGTCAAGCACCGATGCCCGCTCGTAGTTGAGATGAGCAGCGCGATCCCGCAGAAAGTCAATCCGATGCCCATGTACTTTAGCCCCTGGGCACTCATGATAGCTCGGCGTCCCATCCGGTCAGCCGCAGCGCGTCCTCCAGGGCGTCGTTGGCTTTCATGTGATCGCTCTGCTGAGCGCTTTGGCACCCGCACATGGAGGCCCCGATTAGTCCTCCGATCACCATGAGCCGCGCTTCCTTGCTACCTTTGTTCATCGCCTTGATCTGCGGCTCAATGATGTCCCTCTGCGTTTCGGGGAGCAATGCTTGGAGCAACGTTCGGATATCCTCGATGAGTTGGTCGTCCATGTTCATCAACCTACTCCGGGTCTACGCCGGGGGCGGCGCCGGCAAGACCGCCATGCGTAACCAGAATGGCGTGGTGATCCATCTCTACTCCGCCACCCAGGGAGTCAACCTCAAGGTTGCCGTTGACGGGGTAAAGGTCGCGTTGAAGTAGCGCGAGCGGCAGCGGGGTTCACAACCCGAGGTACGCCTGACGGAGGCGCTCGTCGCCGAGGAGTTCGCGGGCCGGGCCTTCGAGCGCGAGCCGACCGCTCTCGAGCACACAGGCCCGGTGGGCGACGGTGAGCGCCTGCCGCACGTTCTGCTCGACGAGCAGGACCGTGACGCCGTCGCGGTTGATGGTCTGGACCACCTCGAAGATCTTCCGCACGACCCCGGGCGCGAGGCCGAGCGTGGGCTCGTCCAGCATGAGCAGTCGGGGCCGGGCCATGAGCGCGCGGCCGATCGCGCACATCTGCTGCTCGCCGCCCGAGAGCGACCCCGCGAGCTGGGCCTGCCGCTCGGCGAGCACAGGAAAGAGCGAGTAGACGTGCGCGAGGCTCACCTCCCGCGCGCGCCGGGCTCCGTCGGGATGCGCGCCGAGCTGCAGGTTCTCGAGCACGGTCAGGAACGGAAAGAGGCGTCGGCCTTCCGGGACCTGCACGATTCCGGCCTCGACCCGCCGGGGCGCGGGGAGCCGCCCGAGGTCCCCCCCGCGGAACTCGAGGCGCCCGACCCGCGCGGGGAGCAGGCCCGAGATTACGCGGAGCGTCGTGGTCTTGCCCGCCGCGTTCGCGCCGACCAGCGCCAGGATCTCGCCCTCGCGCACCTCTAAGGACACGCCGGCGAGTGCCTGGAGATCGCCCGGGACTTCCCGTTCTGATCAATGAGGGTCAGCCCCGGCATGCCCGACGCGTCGGCACTCAAGTTGGCCAGGATCTTCCCTTTCGTGTCACGGAGGACGAACCGCTCCGCTTTCAACCTCCTTGGGTACCGCCTTCGGGAGCAGCTGGCCCATCGAGCCCAGGGCGGCCAGCCCGAACACCAGGATGGCCCCGGCGATCTTCAGTCGTCGATTCTCGCGCTCCAACCGGTCGAGGCGTTGTCGCAGCTCGTTCAGCTCCTCCATGTGGTGCCCTCCCTTCAGCGACATGTCACCGTCGTCGCCGTCACCTCGTCGGAGAACACATACCGGCCTACTCGGTGCTCTCTGTAGAATCGCCCTGTCACTTCTACCGGGCTGGCGTCTGGGCATGGGCGACGCCCGAACGAGAACACTCGAATCGCCCGCGTTCCGTCGCTCAGGTCGAACGTGTAGTAGGGGTTGCCGCGTGCTGACACACGCTCCCGCAGGCTGGAGATCGTGCCGCTGACTGTGACCGTTTGCCCGTCGAAGCGGTCGGGGCTGGCAAAGATCGCGCTCGGCGAGGTGTCGAGCGCCGCCGCCGACACGACGACAGCGAGTAGCGTTATAACGAGCAGGACAGCCGCTGTCGCTCGCACGGCCGGGATGCCAGACGTGGGTGACTTCATGGCGTCAGGTCACGAACGACGAACGCTACGGCCGCGACGGCCGCGAGGGCTGTTGCCCGGTCGCGCTTCTGGCCCAGCCGGATCGCTCGACCAGGGTGAATCAGGTTGCGGAAGTTCTTTGCTACCGACGCGGCACGCGCGCCTGGCCCGCTGCGGGCACCCGCTACGCTCCACGACCAGGAACCGCCTCGGCTCCATTTCTTTCAGCCAATCGATTTTCGATTTCCTCTTAAATCTCTTGTCACCATTTGCGCAGAAGGTCGAATTCAGGTGTGCGATGCCCCTGCCGCGTACGGCGAGGGCGTTTTACCGTACCACCAGTCGGCTCGACGCGACAGCAGCGCCCGAAAATCCATACGGATCTCTTCCACGGTCGGGCGTCCGACATACCACCACCCGTTATAGATCTTGTAGATGCTCAAGTCGCGGTCGAGCAGGAAAGTGTACGGTATTGCTACCGGGCCGTGAGCTGCGCCCGTCGTATCGACGATATCCAGTTCCTGAATGATCTTCCTGTCCGAGTCGCACAAAAAGGGAAACGTCGCTCCGATGCCGTCGCGGACTTCTTTTGAGACCATCGGGTTATCTACGGACACAATGACCAGCCTGCAGTAGTTCACAATCAATTCGGGCTGCAGGTAAGCAACGTAGTTCAGCAGCTGCCGGCGATCCTTGGGACAGAAGTAACCACGGCTAAACACCACAGCCGTCGGGAAGCCGCGAATGATCGACGACAGCGTCACAACTGCGCCTTCGTGGTTGGGAAGTTCAATGTCCGGGAACGTCTCTCCCGGCTTCAGACTATCTTTCATCGCATCACCTCGTCATCGAAGCCTCTTGAGTTTACCAGGAAGAACGGGCCGTTGCCTCTGCTCGGGACCTCTCGATATCGTGTGATCAACTCCTATTCGGAGTATCCTAGCTTGGGTAGACTCGGATGGAACTTACCCGCATCTCCCAAGATGGGAGGCCGTCCTAGGGAGCAAGACAATGGCCGACTTTAGAATTACAGACGCCTCAGCCTTTCCAGGAACCTCAGCTGCCGCGGCCGAACGCGTCACAGCCTTTCTCCGGAACGTGTACGGCTGGATGTTCGCTGGTCTCGGCATTACCGCGTTCGTGGCGTATGCAGTTGCCGGGTCGCCCGGAATGGTCCAGGCGCTTGTATCGAACCGGATTCTGTTCTTCGGTCTGGTTCTCGGGGAGCTTGGTCTCGTCTTCTATCTCTCGGCTCGAGCGCCGCAACTTGCGCCGACCTCGGCGATGGGGCTCTTCGTTCTGTACTCCGCGCTGAATGGGGTCACCCTGTCCCTGTTGTTACTCATGTACACGGGTGCCTCGATCGTGTCGACCCTCGTCGTCACGGCGGGGATGTTCGGCACGCTCGCGCTCTTCGGCTCGACGACGAAGCGGAGCCTGGCGGGGGCAGGTCAGTTCTTCTTCATGGGGTTGATGGGGCTTATCCTCGCGTCGATCGTCGGCATGTTTTGGCACAGCGACGCGTTGCAGTTCCTCATCTCCGTTGTTGGCGTGATCGTCTTCACGGGTCTCACGGCGTGGGATGCGCAGCGCCTGAAGCAGATGGCGGTGGCGCTCCCGAACGGGCAGAGCGGGTCCTACGCGATAGTCGGCGCGCTCTCGCTCTACCTCGATTTCATTAACCTCTTCCTCATGCTACTTCGCTTCCAGGGTCGGCGCGAATAACTGGGCGCGCCCGCCGCGGTCTCGGCTATTCTGCATCGGCCGCCATCACCTCGCCGGTGACGTTCTCCTGGGCGCGAATGAGCTGACGAGTTAAGAAATCCCTTATTCGACGTGGACCTCGCCGGGGTCGAATACTTGCGCGCCTTGGTGAGCGGGTAGGTCGCCAGCCGATTGCGGTGTCCCCGGGTGATCCGGCTGCGACTCCGGAGGTTCACGACCAACACCGACATGCAGAGTCGTGATAGGAGTTCTGCACTGTAAGCGTCGGCGCAACCCCGGTGGACATCTCAAATCCGGCCACTATGTTGAGCTCAACGTAATGGCCGGTTTTGGGTGTCC
>WNFT01003874.1_pt1 | contig 25434 bp, 24 predicted proteins | sample 5400191 | NCBI WGS metagenome assembly WNFT01 (sample SAMN13153359, study PRJNA577476) | soil metagenome | isolation source: 80 cm saprolite under Madrone tree | place: USA:California | collected 2016-06-14 | reverse complement strand
GGAAAATCACGAGGCCAAGGCGCGTTCTGGATGTCCGGGTCTTTTCGTATTCCTGGAAAATCGGGGGAGCAATTTCCGCGGCTTGAGGTGCAGCGACCGGGGACAGGTCAATTGCAGCCTCATCAATTTCGGATCCATCAAGCGCAGATTCATGACCCGCAGGGGGATCGTCTTCGCCGGATGCGGTCGCCGTGCCGCTTGCTGGATCCGCAAGCGCCGGAGACGCAGCTCCGCCTGCATCTCCCGCAACCAGCCTCTGCGAAATTTCGGCCAGACGGTCTTCTTCTTCTGGCTTCATCGCGGCCAGAATCAGTTCGGCCAGAAGGTTCAAGCTACGAACATCGCTGTCGTTGAAGCCGTAAGCTTCGGCCGAGAAGGCTTCCAGCAAGCCAATTATGCCCCGCGACGATGCGATAGGCACGGCAACGATCGAACGTGTTCCTAGGCGGCGGCAGACCTGCACATTCACGCGTGGATCGTTCTCGGAATCATCACATCGCACAATTCCGCGCGTGCGCAAGCAGGCGCCGGAGAATCCCGAATTCGGGTCCAGCCGCGCTCCGGTCTCGGGTGCGATGGCTCCGGCGGAGGCGCGGCAGACAATTGCATTCCCCTCGGCCAGTGCGATGGCGACGCCGTCCGCGCCGGTGAGGGTCAGAGCTCGCTCCGATACAAGCTGCAGCACTTCATCCAGAACAAATTGCTCCAGTTCCCCAACGTCGGCGGTGCGCGATTGTGTGCCGCGCCGCTCGCGGGCGCGCCGCTCGCGTATCTGCTCATGCAGACTGGAGAACGCGAGAAGAGCTTGCAGCGCCTCGTGGCCGGGGGCACGAGTTTGAGTTAAGGATGATGAAGAAGCGGATTGGGAAACGGAAGACGAGGATGAGCCGGTGGTCGGCTCGTTGCTGGTTCTCCCCAACTCAGTTAACCCCAACTCAGTTAGCCCCAGGTCAGTTGATCCTAAGTTAGTTAACTTCAGTCGCGAGTTGTGCGGATTGGCACTCATCTTCGCAGTGGAAATCCCTGTGGATTACTTTCCTCCGTGCTAGTAATGCATTACGAGGGAAACGTTTCTCCAATCAAGACTTACACAGCCGCAAATCCAGTACGGCCATTGGGGAATCGCCGAACTGGCAGCCTTTAAGTTACAGTGGAATTGCCGCGATCGCAATATTGACCGCGCACGAAGGTGGGGCCAGCGTTGCTGCTCTCCGGGCGCGCCGCGTCGGGCTCTCGGTCTGCACTTTAGGCCGGGCCATTGCGCTCCCCTCAAGTTGAGCGTATCCTTCTGATATAGAGGAGTTTACAGGCTGTGGCAGATGAATCGAAGAAGAAGAAATCGCGTTGGTTTTGGCCTCTGGGAGTAACCGCAACGGGTCTGACCGGCGCTGCGGTTGTGCTGCTACGCGGTTGTTGGCACAACAAAATGAGCTGGCCCGTCCGTGCGGACGGGTATGCTTACCAAGTTTGCACGGGATGTGGGATCAAGCGCCTGTTCGATGAAAAGGCCTTCCGCGCCTACGGGCCTTACCGGTACGACATCAACGGTTTAATCGCCTGGGACCGCGCTCACCAGCACGAGGTTTATCCACAGGAACAGCGTCCCGCGTCTTAGAAGAATTTGATCCGGGCGGTTGCACCGGGTGACGGAACCAGCGTCGGTACTGAGACGGTTCTGCGCTCTTGGCTAAGATTTGGCCATGGATTTATGGCATCCGGCCCCGGCTTCGCGTGCGGCCGCAATGGGTCCCGCTCCGCGCCGGCGACGGCGTCACTACCGCCATCAGATTCGGTGTCTGGCATACCTCAATCTGGATCAATCGAACGGCGGCATCATCCGCAATCTGGGCGAAGCGGGCATTACGGTTCAGGCGGTGGCGCCCTTGAGCGCTGACCAGCAGGTTTTCCTGCGCTTCGATCTGGCCAACCCGCGGGTACGGGTCGAAGGAACGGGTCGCGTAGCTTGGGCTGACCCGGTGGGGCAGGCAGGCATAGAGTTTCTAGCCCTTTCCCAGCGTTCCCGACGCGGGTTGAAAGAATGGATCTTCATTCAGCTCTTGACCACTGCCCAAACGACTGCAGATTCGAACTTCGTTTACAGCGGGGACGCGGCTGAACTGCTGTTTTCCTCAACTTCGCGCCCGGCGATCCGCCTCGCAACCGAAGTGGTGAGTGTTTCGCTGGCGGGAGACAAAGGCCGGCCCTCGCGCTGTCTGCAGCTGCCCTGGTTTCCATTTGCCGTTTCAGCCCAGGCTCTTTCGCGCCTCGTGGACGGCTTGATCTTGCTATCGGCCGTGCTGCTTTTTGCAGTGATCTGCATGGCGATGATCGGAGCCGTTCCGGCATGGCCGATCACGCTGATCCTGGGATTCGGAGTGAGCGGGGTCTTCGCCATACTCTACCGGTTTCTGTTTTTGTTCTGGATCGGCGGAACACCGGGTACTTACCTGGCGCGGCTCACGAGCAACGCGCTGAATGGAATTAATCTGGAGGCAGACGAGAGGCCAAGATTTCGCTAGGCAGTCGTCAGTGCAGTCGTCTGTCGTCGGTCCTCTAGTCTTCCGCGTTTCAGCTCCGGCCGGCGATGTCCGACATCTGACGCTTGACGACCGACAACTGCTAGTGGGTGAAGTATTGGCGTTCAAGCCAGAGACGCAGTTCGCGCTTTGTGCGTGGTGTGGCCTCGAGGAACCGGATGCCTGCATTGCCCCACTTGTCCTTCCACGCCACTTCGGCAAGAAATTTCATGGAGAGCTTGGTGCCTGGCAGAACAAAGTTCACTTTCACCGGACCAAGCGTGTCATGGGGACGCTGCAAGCGAACGCCGATGCCGCCCTGACTGAGATTCATGAGATGGGCCCGCTGGCGATTTTTACTCGCATAGGTAAGCGATACGGGCACATCCAAAGTCTCGCGATGGTAGCGGAGTCTCTCATCCAGAATCAGGTTTCGCGCCGCCGATAAAGTATGGACGGCCTGTTCGACCGAGATTGGTTTTTCAAAGACGAACGAGGCGCCCTTGGACTCAAGGCTCTTGCGACCACTGGAGCCACTGACAATGATGAGCGGCACCGCGTTCCGGATGGTACCGTCTTGCAACCCGCTCAGGAAACCAGCCGCTCCTGCCAGGTCAAAATCGATGATGAGAGCGTCAATTTTCGACTTGGCCAGCTTGACTCGGGCACGTTCCGGTTCCGACTCCACATCTACCCCGATGTGCAGACCGCCGAGAATGCATTCGAGCACGCTGACTTCCTGCAAGTCCCGCGATACCACCATGGATGAGAGTGTCATGACGCAACTGTAGCCGGGTGCGTAATCGGGCCCTAGATAACCAAGGTAATGGAATGGACGTCGGGGCATCGGACTGCGGACCCGGCGGTTCAGAATCAAGAGTGAATCTGTGTTGGGGTGCTTGAGGGCTAAGGTCTCGGGTCCGTTTCAGACAATCACGACCGACACGATGCTGGCGCAGGTTTGACCCGGATTGAATTCGGCGCGGACGGTCTGCTGCATCGGAAATTGGCTGCGCCGATCGCCACAAAACCCAATGGTGGATGAGGTCCCGCCTTGCAGAAACGTGACCAGAGTGATCTGCACCGTCGTCCCATTTTCACCAATGACCGCACTGAGTTGCACAACGCTGACGGCACCGCTAACGCTGGAGGATACGCCCGGCAGAGCGCCACGGAAGAAGATGTTTCCGCATCCGGTGAGGGTTGTGACCAGGCAGGCCACTAGGGAGATGCAGAGGAGGCGCTTCACGGATCACCTCGACACGAACCTTAGCAAAAGTCTACCACCTGGGGAGGAGCGCCTGCCATTCCGTCTAGGAAAAAGCTCAGTTCCCACGCGCGAGGAGGCGTGCGTTGTTATGATTTTCCACCGCCTGGCGGATTTCCTGCCAGAGCTCAGGGCGTCCACTCCCGGTTTTTGCCGAAAAAGGTAGGATGTGAGCCTCTGGGTGGTCCTGCGCCAGGATCTGAAGAGAATTTCGCAACTGGTTCGCGGAAAGCCGGTCACTTTTGGTGGCGACGATCAGGGTCGGGCGTCCGATTCCGGCTAGAAAACTTAACAACTCCCTGTCCCCGGGTTGGGGCGGAACGTTTACGTCCACCAGAGCTACACACAGCGCCAGGCAAGGACGTTCTTTCAAGTACGGATCGATGAAGCCCGGCCATTGTTGGGAGACTTCGCGCGAGATTTTGGCGTAGCCGTATCCCGGCAAGTCGGTGAAGACCAGCTCCGGCTGCGGTTTTCCCGGCCAACGGACCTCGAAAAAATTAATGGACCGGGTGCGGCCTGGAGTAGAGCTCGTCTTGGCTATCTTGGCGCCAAGAAGTGAGTTGATGACGCTCGACTTGCCCACGTTCGACCGCCCCAGGAAAGCGACTTCCGGCAGTGCGGGAGCGGGGAAGCGGCCGGCATCGCTGGCCGACATCATGAAGCGGGCTAAAACACGCATAAATCAGTTTGCCGTTTCACGTTGGAACTTGCAAGCAGATCAGCCACAAAACAGGAGCGAGGAGGGAGGGGTTTTTGGGGGCCGCTGAATGCCTGCGGTTGAACCCTGAAAGTTATTTGCTCGGCGCCACAGGTTTTCCTTCTTCGACAGTTACGATTTGGTCCACTGCCGGCATGGCGATCTGTTGTTTCAATCCGCTGGGCCAGTAGATTTCGATTTTGTCTACTCGGCTCGCAGGGCCCAAGCCAAAGTGGACCCGTTGGTCAGAACTCGAGCTATAGCTTCCGCCGCTGCATACATCTGCACGCTGACGAACGCCGCTTGCAGTGAGAAAGACTTTCGCTCCAACCGCATCTCGCGGGCTCTTGGGCCCCCCCACCAGTTTCAGGGTTAACCAGTGATTGCTATTGTTGACCACGTTGCGAAGCAGGGAAGGTGTGGAATCGATGTTGTTGATGACCACATCGATGTGGCCATCATTGAACAGGTCGCCGAAGGCTGCGCCGCGGGCAGTAATTACCTCCGCCAGGCCGCTTCCGGTTGCGGGTGGGACTTCCCGAAATCTGGCACCGTCGAGATTGTGAAACAGTTGTGGACGCTCTGCCCATGTAGTGCCCCAATCCTGCCGGTCTACTTCCGGGTAGACATGACCGTTGGCGATAAAAATGTCGAGCAAACCATCGTTGTCGAAATCGAGGAAACCCGCTCCCCACGCCAGAAAAGGGACGGTCGGGTCGCCCAGCCCAGCCCGATAGGTGACATCGGAAAAGTTGCCTCCGCCGTCATTTCGATAGAGGGTCTTGTAGTCATCCGAAAAAGTTGTGGTGAACAGATCGACTTTGCCGTCGCGGTTGTAGTCGCCCACCGCGATTGCCATGGATGCCTGCTCGCGCCCGTCCTCGCTCAGCGCGAATCCCGATCCGTAACCTACATCTTCAAAGGTGCCGTTGTGCCGGTTGCGATAGAGATAGTTCGGCGTGGAATCATTGGCCACGGCTAAGTCCACCCAGCCGTCATCATCTACGTCCACGAACACGGCAGCCAACCCGTAATAGCCGCTGGGATCAGAGACGCCGGCTTTGACGCTGACGTCGGTAAAAGTACCGTCGCCGTTGTTGTGCAACAGATGGTCGCGCTCGCCCGGCAGGCCGCGTGGCCCGCACATCACGGCGATTCCACGAAATTGACAGAAGTTCGGTGGAATCTTGCCTTGTCCCGCGATGGGTGGACGGTCGGCATCAAACCTTACATAACCGGCAACGAACAAGTCGAGCGAGCCGTCGTGGTCATAATCGCCCCAGGTCGGTCCGGTTGACCAACCGCCGAGAGTCACGCCGGCCTTCTCGGCGACGTCGGTAAAGGTGCCGTCGTGATTGTTGTGGTATAGCCGGTTCTTGCCGTAATTGGCGACGTAGATGTCCGGCCAGCCGTCGTTGTCGTAATCGCCGACGGCCACGCCAAATCCCCAGCGTTCGTTGGCAACACCCGCCTTGTCGGTGACGTCGGTAAAGGTGCCATCGTGATTGTTGTGGAATAGCATGGCTCGAGGCGGAGACTCGTTCCCTCTAAACGCCGCGATGGTGGAGCCGTTCAGAAGATAGATGTCGAGCCAGCCGTCGTTGTCGTAGTCGAGCAAGGCCACGCCGGAGCCTGGAGTCTCAATGATGGATTCTTTTTTGGCAGTTCCGGAACGATGGTGAAATTTGTCGAGGCCAGCTTGCTTCGTAATGTCGGTGAACACGATAGGAGCATTGTCCACGAAGCCGCCCGCCGTGATCGGGCGAGACTGGGAATCTCTAACCGCGGCATGCCTAGCACCGGTGGAGACTCCCCCGCCCGCGGACGGTGTTTCCTTCTGCTTGGGTTCCTGACCGTGGCCGGCAATGGCGGCAAACAGAATCGAAAGCAGGATCAAATTTCGCAGGACCAGGAGGTGACGGGCCGCAGTTGGCATGACTCTATTGTCAGCTACTCGGGCAGTCTTTGTTCGCCGCTGATGGCAAACTCCGCCTCAGCCTGGGGAGCCCCGGTTCCCGGTTGTCCCCCTCCTACGCTGATGCGGTAAGATCCCGCAGCGACGACTCGATCGCCGTTGCCGTTGACTCCGCTCAAGTCCCGTGCATCCAGCGTGAAGTGGACATGTTGCGTTTCGCCACCGGCCAAGTGGATGCGGGTGGCTCCACGAAGAGCATGGATCGGGGCACTCGGAATTTTTGGGAAACTCAAATATAACTCCACCACCTCGTCACCGTCGCGTTCGCTTGCATTCTTTACATCTGCTTCTACGCTGAGGGGATCACCGGCGCGCAGTGCCGCGGCGGACAGCTTCAGATTGCTGTACTCGAACTTCGAATAGCTCAGCCCATAGCCAAAGGGATAGAGGGGCCGGCCTTCAAAGTAACGGTAAGTCCGGTTCTTCATGGAATAGTCTGCAAACGGCGGCAGCTGTTCGACTCCCGTATAGAAGGTCACCGGTAACCGGCCGGCCGGGTTATTCACTCCTGCCAGGGTTTGCGCAATCGCGGTTCCGCCTTCTTCACCTGAGTACCAGGCATCGAGAATTGCGTTGGCGTGCTCATTCGCCCAATTCACCGAAAGCGCACTGCCGTTCATGAGGACAACGACCAGCGGCTTGCCCGCGTCCTTCAGCGCTTCCAGAAGATCCTCCTCCGCTTTGGGCAAATCGAGACTGGTGCGGTCACCACCCTCGAAACCGGGCAGGTTCACTTTCATCTCCTCGCCTTCAAGTTGAGAGGTGATGCCGACGACCGCGACCACCGCATCGGCTTGCTTAGCCGCAGCCACAGCCTCGGCAATCGGATCCGCGATGACATTCAGCCACACCAACTTTGTACCAAAACCTCCACGTCGGTACTCGATTTTCAAGGCGTACCGGTGCCCTTTCTCGAGTTGGAGAGTCGTGGTCGTGGAGGTGGAATCGTGCAGCGTCAAGTCATCCACAATGAGCTTGCCATCGAGCCAAAGCCGGTTCATTGAACCTGCCAGACCTATCTCGTAAGTGCCCGACTCGGCAGGTGTCAGAGAGCCCGTCCATCGCACCGAGAAGTCCTTCATTCCGGAAGGTGGTGGAAGAGCAGACGAGTCTGGATGGAAAAGTTGTAGATCTACCAACTTGTCCACGCGAATCACCGTTGGCGTCCCTGCGAGTTCCTCGCCGGAGAAGTATTCCGCCTTCAGACCAGGCTGTCCGTCGTCGGTCGAGAGTACCGCAGTGGGGATCACGGTTTGCTGCCGCAAAAAGTTCATTCCCGGCAAGAAGGTCACCTGGCTAGCGGCAAACTGTTTGCGGATGCCTTCCAGGGCCGTGATCGCCCGTGAAGCCGTACCGCTGTAATTACCATGCAGCACCCGAACAGATTCGGCCAGCGGTCCGACGACCGCAATCTTCTTGATCTCCGCTTGGAAGGGCAGCACGCCGTCGTTTTTCAACAACACGATGGACTCACGCGCTGCCTGTAGTGCGAGTTCCCGGTGCGCCTCGCTGTCGATCTCGGACTCCGGTGTTTTTGCATACGGAACCATCAGGGGAGGATCGAACAATCCCAGCCGCATGCGTGCAGTGAACAAACGTTTGAGTGCAACATCGAGATCTTTTTCAGTCAACCAGCCCTGCTTCACGGCGTCGAGGTACTTTACGTAGTCGGAGGTGTTGGTCGCCTTGGTGAAGAAGTCCGCGCACTCATTGTCCATCCCCGTCTTCATCGAAACGGCGGCGGCTTCGGCCAGACTCTTCGCGAAGTGATGACCGTTAAAGACGTCGACCACAGCATCGCAATCGGATACCACATATCCGTTGAATTTCCACGCCCCCCGCAACTGATCTTTGAGCAGAAAGGTGTTGGCGCAGGCCGGTTCGCCGTTGACCCGGTTGTAAGCACACATCACCGAGCCCGCTTTCCCCTCAGTAACGGTGGCGCGGAAGGCGGGTAAATAAGTGTCTTCCATGTCATGCTTTGACACCTGCACGTCAATGCTGTGCCGGGACGGCTCAGGCCCACTATGCACCGCAAAATATTTCGGCGTGGAAATGACTCGAAAGTATTTCGGATCATCGCCCTGCAGTCCGGTCACAAAGGCCACCCCCATTCGCCCGGTGAGAAACGGGTCCTCGCCGTAGGTTTCCTGCCCGCGTCCCCAGCGCGGATCGCGGAAGATGTTGATATTCGGCGACCAGAAGTCCAGCCCTTCCATGATGTCCCGTCGGCCTGCGCGTTCCGCCTGGTTGTGCTTTGCTCTGGCTTCGGTGCCGATCACCACTGCCATGCCATGGATCAGAGGAACATCAAAAGTTGCGGCGAGTCCGATCGGTTCCGGAAACACGGTGGCGGTTCCGGCGTTGGCGACTCCGTGCAAGGCTTCGCTCCACCAGTCGTAGGCAGGAACCTGCAGCCTGGGAATCGCTCGCGCCTGGTTTACCAGTTGCGACGCCTTCTCCTCAAGCGTCATTCGGGAAACCAGATCGTCGACGCGGATATTGATTGGCTGCGAGGGATCCATGTAGGGCGGAGCCCCGGAAGGCTTCGCGGTCTGTGCCGCCGAGCTTTGTGCCGCCGGACCAAGCAGCGTTAAACACAGAATGGCGATAATTCGGATCCCTGCGATCTGATTAGCGTGATCACGCATCGGACAAGCACTCCTTATGGCTATGGCAAAACTCCCAGTCGACATAAAATCGCGTTGGAGTATAGCATCGTGAACGTACACGCATGGGATAAATTTGCTTTTACACGGGTGGTTCGCGACTGAAGTAAGATGAGGGCGACGAAGAGGGTGAACCAAGTCGACCCCCCAAAGGGGTCGACTGCACGCGACCTGCTGTGAGGACCTACGAATGAAGAAGGAAAGACGCGGTATCCACTTGATCGCGGAACTGGCCAACGTTTCGATCGGAACGGTGGATCGCGCCCTGCATGGACGCGGAGGAATTAAGGAAGCCACCCGGCATCGGATCTTGCAGGTTGCGCAGCAGATCGGTTATACGCCCAACCTGGCAGCGCGCGCTTTATCGGCAGCGCGGGCCAGCGCATCGATCGGAGTCTGCATGCCCCGGGAGATCCACTTCTTCTACGACCAACTGTGGAGCGGAGTCCTGGATGAAGGTCGACGGGTTGCCCAACTTGGAATCAACTTTGTCAACCGCCCGGTTCAGATACTGGGAGAGCACGATACCGAAGCGTTTCGAGAACTCTTAGCGAGCGGGGTCAACGGAATCGTTCTGACCGCCGGAAATCCCAAGGGGCTTAAGCCTCTGATCGACGAGGCAGAGGAAAGAGGTATCCGGGTTGTCTGTGTGTCCACCGACGCTCCCGAAAGCCGGCGCTCCTGCATCGTGTGCGTAGAGCCGAGGCTGAATGGCTGCCTGGCTGGAGAGTTGATGGGTAAGTTTGTTCCGCCTGGTTCGCAGGTAGCGGTCGTGGCGGGCATGCTGGACACTGAAGATCATCGCAAGAAAACCGACGGTTTTGCAGAAGCCTTTCCCCAACACTGCGCTGGAGGCAGCATATTCACGGTTATCGAAGGACACGAAGACGAGGACGAAAGTTTTCAAAAGACATTTGATCTGCTGCGCCGTGCCCCAACCCTTGCCGGACTCTATGTGAATACGGTGAACTGTCTCCCCGTGTGCCGGGCGTTGGGAGCGCACGGCCTGGCTGGAAAAGTGAAATTAATTACCACGGACCTGTTCGCGGAAATGGCGCCGTATTTTCAGAAGGGCATTATCACAGCCTCGATCTACCAGCAACCCCACCGCCAAGGCCAGATGGCAGTGCGACTCATGGCAGATCACCTCACCAACCGGGTTCCTCTCCCTCCGACCGTCCACCTAAGCCCTGGAGTGGTGATGTCATCTAATCTGAATCTGTTCCGCGAGATGAGAATTCCGGATTTCATCTTCGACGACTCGGCTCTGCTGGAGCGTGCCGTCCTGTAGCCGGACTTGGGCCGGGACCCCGGCCCTCGCGACTCAATGATTTGGCACTTTTTGTGTGCCGATGAACCATCGGTCCAAACCCCTTTTCAGGTGCGGGAAACCACTGACGGCGGGCGCAGCGCCGTCCCGATTCAGGAAGCGTGGCTGACGACTCAAAAATTTTCTTGACAATGCACATCGAACAAAGGTACAAGCCTGTCTGCATCGTTAACGTTACCGGGAAGTCGTTAGCGAGCTCGGAAAGTTGCATAGCAACCGCGAAGGGGTGGAGACCATGAAGTCTTTTTCATCTACATGCGCCGGAAGTCTTTTCTTTGCAGCGAAACACGGGCGGATACGCTCCCTGTTGATTCTCTGCTTGCTGATGGTTGGCTTGCCGTTTTACGCGTTCGCTCAAACCGCCACCGTGGTTGGCACCATTACCGATCCCTCCGGATCGGTGGTCCCCAACGTAACCATCACGGCAACCCACGTCGAAACCGGTCAGGTTCGAAGCACCAAGGCGAGCGATGCTGGCCAGTATTTGTTCGCCGACCTTCCGATCGGTCACTACAGCATTAAGGCCGAGGCCTCGGGATTCGGCATCGCCCAGAAGAACGACATCGTGCTGAACGTAGGCGATCGCGCCCGCATCGACTTTGATCTGAAGATGGGCGCGGCCACGGAGACCATTACGGTGGAAGCTGATGCCGTAAGGGTGCAATCGGAAAATGGCGAGGTCAGTTCCGTGATTACCGGACAGCAGGTCACGCAGCTCGCCACCAACGGCCGCAGCATGTACTCATTGGCCAATCTAACGCCGGGAGCTTCCAGCGGTCAGGGCGATTTTCAGACTCCCACGCCGGTGGGCGGCGACGCCGCCATGAGCTTTAACGGCCAGCGTATGAGCCACAACCTCTACATGCTCGACGGCAGCGAGAGCAGTGACCGTGGGGGCGGCGGCGGTTCCGACGTCATGCCATCGCTGGACTCGATCGCCGAGTTCCGCATGTTGACTTCGAACTACAGCGCCGAATATGGCCTGTCTTCGGCCGCAACCATGACCGCAGTCATCCGGTCGGGCGGGAAACAGTTCCATGCTTCGGCTTGGGAATTCACACGCAACGACGCTTTTGACGCGCGCGATTACTTCAACCCTGCCCCTAAAAAAGTGGCCGAGTTGCGGTTTCACACTTACGGCTTCAACCTCGGCGGTCAGGCTCCGTTTTGGAAGAGCCATCCGACGTTCTTCTTCTACAACATGGAATGGCGCAGCCTGATTAAAGGGGACATACTCAACCGGACGGTTCCTCTGCTCAGCACCTACGGCGGCAACTTCGGCAGCACTCTGATCACGGTTCCAACCGCGGTTTCCCCCGCGATTCTGGCGCAATACGCGGCCGATGGGCTCACCCCAGGGCAACCGTTCCCCAACAACACCATTCCGGCAGACCTGCTGGATCCCAACGCCCAGGCGCTCTTGGCTGCCGGTATTTTCCCCGCCCCAACCAGCGGCGCACAATTCATCGGCGGCAACAACGTGCCCACGAAGGTGCGGGAGGAAATTGCCCGGGTGGATCACCAGTTCAGCGACAAGTTTTCGATTTTCGGACACTGGGTTTCGGAGCAGATCTCGCAGAACTTTGGCACATCCATGTGGAGCGACGACAATGTGCCGACCGCACACAATACGTTCGGCAACCCCTCGTATAGCGGCGTGATCCACACCACCTATGCCATCAGTCCGAGGCTGCTTAATGAGGTGGCCTTCAACTACAACGCGAACCGGATCGCCATTATTCCCCAAGGCGTAGTCGCACGCCCCAGCGGCTTCACCACGCCGAGGCTGTTTTCGGGCCCCAACAACCTCAACCGCATTCCGGAGATCAAACTTGGCGGCAGTACCGGCGCCACATACGCCACGGCCAGTTGGCCCTGGAACAACAAGGCGGACGATTACCAGATTCGCGACGACATCTCCTGGACCAAGGGAGCGCATCAGCTCAAGATAGGTGGCAGTTGGGCGCTTTATAAGAAGGTTCAGGATCTGTTCGGTCAGACCCAGGGCAACTTCACCTTCAACAATACCTACACCGGGGTTGACTTTGCCGATTTCCTGCTGGGTTACGCTCAACAGTATAACGAGCTTGCGGTTCAAGACAGCGGTAAGTGGAACAACGTTTCCTGGGCCGCGTATGTTCAGGACAACTGGCGCGCCACCAAGCGTCTTACCTTGAATCTTGGGCTGCGGTGGGACGGAGTGCCGCATACTTACGAAGCCGACAACCGTATGGGCAACTTTTACCCCAACCTCTACAATCAAGCCGACGCAGCCGTCATCCTTCCGGACGGTTCGATCAGCCCCAGCAGTCCCGGCTTGGGCACGAGTCCTAACCCCATCCTGGCGGGCTCCCAGTTCTATCTGAACGGCATCGGCATCCCTGGCAAGAACGGAATTCCTAAGGGTCTAGTGGATAACCACTGGGCAGCGTTCGGTCCTCGGCTAGGCTTTGCTTATGACCTGACGGGCCAAGGCAAGACCGTCATCCGCGGCGGATTCGGCACCATGTACGAGCGCATCCAGGGCAACGACATGTCTCAACAGAAAAGAGTACAAGCTACCGGTGAGCTACCAGTACAGCGTTGGCGTCCAGCAGGGTTTCGGGGCCAAATCGGTACTGTCTGTTTCCTACGTCGGAAACCAGAGCCGGCATCAGAACGACTATCGGGAGACGAATCTACCCAATCAAAGTCTGCTGCCGAGTATTGCCGCTGGTACCGCAGGCAGCTACAACACGTTAGTCCCGTATCTCGGGTTCCACTCCATCAAGCAGTCGGAAACCGTGCAAAACGGGCACTACAACTCGTTGCAAGCAGAGTTCCGGTCGCAGATGACACGTGATCTGTCGCTTCAGGGCGCCTACACGTTTTCTAAGGCGTACGATCCGGCCACCGGCAACAACAACATACAGGATCTGCAGGCCGTTTCGAACCCCTACAGCTACTCTTACGATAACGGGCCGTCGAATTTGGATCGGAGGCATATCGCCTTCGTCAATTTCATCTACGAAATCCCGTTTTTGAAGAATAGCTCCAGCCGCTTGCTGAAATCGACTGTCGGCGGATGGCAAGTGTCGGGAATCGTACAACTGGTATCAGGTAATCCACTGAATATCACTGAGGGCGGAACCACCAACAACATCACCAGTATCCTGCCCAATACGAATAACCGGCCGAATGTAAACGGTAGCGTTAGCACTCCGCACACCGTGAGCAGTTGGTTCGATAAGTCAGCCTTTTCGCCCACGGCCGCCGGAGTATTTGGCGATATGCCACGCAACTCCGTATATGGTCCGGGTCGCCAGAACTGGAACATAGCTTTCTTCAAGAGCTTTGTGTTCAGCGAGTCGCGGGGCAGCCGTCTTGAATTACGTGCGGAAACCTTCAATACCTTTAACCACACCCAGTTTAAAGACGTCAGCAACACCTTCGCGAACAGCAACTTCGGAGCAGTCACCACCGCCCATGACCCGAGGGAAATTCAGCTGGGGGTGAAGGTGATCTTCTAGTAGAAGGCGTTGAAATTGGTAGTTGTGCCACTCACACACCCCGCTCGCGCTAAACGAGCGGGGCATTTTTTTCTCCAAACACCCACCGAAGTGGTTGGAGGGGCCTCTACTGGCCACGATTAGCCAGAGGGCTCCGACATGGCCGGAGTGCGAGCGTTGCATCGTCGAGCGGGAGTGGTTATTCTGAATTCTTGGTGCGTGCGAAGCTCCCGGTACCGCGTTTTGGTTATGAAAAGCTGGAAATCGTTATTGGTCTTTGCCACGCTGCTGTTGCCGGGGTTTGCGAGTCCGCAGACGGCTAGTCCGGCTGAGGCAGTGGCGCTCGAGCAACAGGGGAAGCTCCCGGAGGCGGTGGAGGCGTGGCGGGCAGTAACCGAGCATAATCCTCAGGACGTCGGCGCGTTTGCCAGCCTGGGCGTAGCTCTGGCCCGGGAAACGAAGTATAAAGAAGCCGCTACGGCCTACCGCAGGGCGATTGCTCTGAATCCAAGGCTGCCGGGCATTCAGCTGAATCTGGGGCTGGCAGAGTATAAGCAAGGACAGTTTCAAGCAGCCATCGCTCCTCTGAGAGCAGCCCTACTGCAGGACGCGCAGAACATGCAGGCACGCACTTTGCTTGGCCTGAGCTGCTACGGCGCCAAGCGATTTGTGGAAGCTGCAAAATACCTCGAACCGGCGGCAAAGGCGGACCCCGCCAACGCAGAACTGCATCAGGTCCTGGCCCAAAGCTGCCTTTTGGCGAAGAAATATTTCTGCGCTCAGGAACAGTTTCGCCAGATACTGCAGCAGAATCCGGACTCGGCGGCCGCCCACATGTTGCTGGGCCAGGCCCTGGACGGTCTGCAAAGGACCCATGAGGCGATCGCCGAATTCGAGGCGGCGGCCAAGGCGGCCCCACAGGAACCCAGCGTGCATTTTGGCGTCGGCTACTTGCACTGGAAGCTGCGCCAATACGATGAGGCAAGAACCGAGTTCGAACGTGAGCTAGCCACCGATCCCAACCATGCTCAAGCGCTGGCTTACCTTGGCGACGTAGAGATGAAGAGGAACAACCCGGAGAATGCCCTGGTCCTGCTCAAAAAGGCGGTCCAGCTAAGAAACGATCTGCGCATCGCTTATCTTGACCTGGGCGCGATTCTTGCGCAGCAGAGCCGCCGTCAGGAAGCGATCGTCGCCCTGCAGCATGCCGAGAGACTTGATCCCACGCAACCCGACGCCCATCTTCGCCTGGGACGTTTATACAAGGCGACGGGAAATACGGTTGCCGCGCAGAAGGAGTTTTCTAAACTTCGCGAACTTCATCAAAAAGCGGACGACGACATTGCTTCTAAAATGTCCGGTTCTGTGCCTTCATTGCCGCAGTAGGCAACTACTACCATCGAACTTTTCGCACTCTCTTCCTCGGCTCCAGGCTCTATCGAAACCAGGTGCCAGCGTGTCGCCCAAGGGCAGATGTGCGCGGGCGCGTATCGAATCCGCAGTGGCGGGTTTAGGGAGCTGAGGGCGGCAGAATCTGGGTGTTGTGGAGCCAAGCCTCTACGCGCTGGGGCCAAGCAGTGACCGGGAGCGCGGTGCGGCGGAGACCGTAGCCGTGTCCACCCTGGGCGTAGATATGCAGTTCGGCCGGAACCTTGGCGTTCTTGAGCGCCAGAAAGTAAACGGTGGCGTTTTCGACATGCACCGGATCGTCCTCGGCCTGCACAATGAAGGAGGGCGGGGTCTTTTCGGTAATGTGGATCTCAGGATTGGCCGCAAAGTTCTGGTCTGCCAGAGCGAGGTAACCGGGATAGACGATCACGGCAAAGTCCGGGCGGCAGCTGAGCTGGTCGGCGGCATCGATCGGGTCGTAAAGACGTTGATCGAAGTGAGTGCTAAGGGCAGCAGCCAAGTGGGCCCCGGCGGAGAAGCCGAGGACACCGATACGGTTCTGGTCGATGTGCCACGCGGTGGCGTGGGGCGAACGATTCCGAGAGCGCGCTGGGCATCCTGAAGCGCGGCCGAGGATTTGGGATACGGCCCGGAGTCGGGCACGCGATATTTGAGCAGGATGCAGGTGATACCGGCGGAGTTGAGCCAGTCGCACACCTCAGTGCCTTCGAGGTCAATGGCGACAATGCGGTACCCGCCTCCGGGAAACACAACCACGGCGGCCCCGGTGTTCTTGTCCTGAGGCGCGTAGAGGGTGAGGGTCGGCGCGGAGACGTTGCCGAGACGAATGACCGGCTTGCCCGCGACCACGTGGTCCTTGGCAGTCGTGGTATCAAGCTCCGGGCCCGGACTAGGCTGGGCGCCGGGCGCCCGGTGCGGCCAGACCGGCAGGGTGGTGTGGCCGGACGCGGGTGGCCAGGCGGGCGTCTGGGCGAGCAGGCTGGCGGAGATCCCGATCACGACGACGAGAAAGAGCAGACTTCCGCGCATGCTGAGGGGTCTCCGGAATCAATGAAATCGAGAGAGCGTATGAGAATACACCATCCGCGGAAACCCGCGACCCAAGACTATGACGGCGGCGAGGTGGACAAGTCGAGTCATTGCCAGCACTTAACAAATATCTCAAAAAAGATACCGACAGTGTCGATCTCGCCGCACGTCGTTCGACGTCAAAGTAGAGGGCTAGAATCCAGCCGGTTCGAAACCGTACGGAAGCCAGCTCAAACCCGAAAACTTAAGGAGAAAATACGATGAGAGTCATAGTGGTGGTCAAGGCCAACAAGGACTCAGAGGCGGGCATTATGCCGACCGAGCAGATCCTGACGGCAATGGGGAAGTACAACGAAGAGCTGGTGAAAGCCGGCGTGATGCTCGCAGGCGAGGGGCTTCACCCCAGCTCGAAAGGCAAGCGCATCAAGTTCTCTGGAGGGAAGCAGACCGTGACTGACGGGCCGTTCACCGAGACCAAGGAGCTGATCGCCGGCTTCTGGCTGTGGCAGGTAAGGTCGATGGAAGAGGCGGTCGAGTGGCTCAAGCGCAGTCCCTTCGACGGTGGGGCGGAGGTCGAAATTCGCCAGGTGTTCGAAGCCGACGACTTCGGCGCCGAGTTCACTCCTGAACTCAGGGAACAAGAAGAGCGCCTGCGCAAGCAGGTCGCCGCAAGGAAGTAGCCACGGCGAGCGACGGTGCCCCACCCTCGTCGTTCCGCTTTTTGGAACGACAGGGTGGGGAAGCTCGGCATCGCCGAAGATGGTTCACGCATCTATTAATTTCCGATTTAACGCCCCGAGGAGAAAAGTCATGCAGTCGGCTACTCAAACACCTCCCGTCTCAAAGAAGAGGCTCTTGGCCGGACGTATCATCAGCGCCCTTCCGGTGCTGTTGCTGCTTTTCAGCGGCGTGATGAAATTGATGAAACCGCCTTCTGTCATGCAGGGATTCGCTGGTTACGGATACCCCGAAAGCCTCATTCTCGTCATCGGGCTCTTAGAGATAGCCTGCACCGTTGTCTATGCGATTCCGAGTACTTCTATTCTCGGCGCGATCTTGCTGACAGGCTATCTTGGCGGCGCAACCGCTACCAACGTCCGCGTCGGCAATCCAGCATTCATCATGACTACCATTCTTGGCGTGCTGGCCTGGGTTGGGCTCTTCCTGCGCGATGATCGACTGCGTGCACTGATTCCTCTTCGAAAGTAGGCTGCGCTACTGGAGCACCCTCCCGAGGCTCTTAAGAACTACGCAGAAGGGCGGGTAGCTCCCGCACGCCCAGCGAGTATGTCCGCGAGCTTATTCGCCAGGACAAAGAGCGCCGCCTGGGAATCTCGAGCAAGAAGTTGTGGCCACCGCCAAGGGCGCGAGATTGAACTCCCCGTGGCTGAGATCGCAAGAAGGGTCTGATTGCCGCGCTGCGTGACCGGGCTCAGCGGAGGTGAAAAAGGGACGGGTTTCCGTCAAAATCCCACTACAGAGTTCATGCACCTGAAAGTCGGCCGATCAATGATTGGAAAGGCCGTCGAATATGTCTCGTTGCTTGGAATGGACGCAACCCGTCTCGGAGCTAGGCTTTTGTGAGAAAAGTGCCAGTGCCTACTACCTTGTCCCTCGTACTTCTTGGCTTCAGCTCCGTCGTCATGCCGCACTTGACTGCTGGGTAGTGCACTGGCTCTGTTTTGTTTCGCGCAGTCTCGACGGAAGCAGTTTTCCAAGTCCTTGCCTGGGCGATGCAAATCACATGAAAGATCAGAAACAAAGGCACAAGGAACGTCGGAACCAGGCTGAGCGGCAGCACCGTCATGGCGACCATTGAAGCGCTGTGCGGGCTGAGCAAGCGGGCGGTCGTGCCGAGGCTCACCGCAGTGATCAGGTCTGCGATTCCAAGCAATTGCCAAAGAATAAAGCTCTGGCGACGAACGGGATTGGCCAATTTCCATGCCACGAGCGTCGCTGTCATCCCGATGGCCATGTCGCCGTATCCTGCTGGTAAGGCAAATATGGCCGGGAGAATTCCACGAGCTTGCAACAGGACAAAGGTGAATCCGACAATTCTCCAGGACTGCGTAAATGTCAGAAGTTGCGGGTTCAAGGACAATGCGAACTGGCGGAATTTCTCCGAGGAGGCAAACCACAGCGCGAACACGAGAATCGGTGCCACGGCAGCGACTGCAACCGCGAGGCCGACACGATTCGCGTCATTCTTGAACCCGTCCAGGGCTGACGCGGACAAGGCAAAGAGAAACCATGCGGCGATAAGCCCCGCCGCAAATTTTCCATAGTTTTTCAAAGGAAGTCTCCTCGACTCGTGACCAGGTCAGTGACTTGATGTGTCATGTCTAGAAGGTTTTTCCAGGCCTGCTCCCCCAGTTGACGGCGCAAGCGCGATTGAACTTTCCCCCAGACCGGCAGAGCACGATTGAGCTGTGCCTCGCCGGCCAGACGCAGCCTTCGTTCTCGCCGGTCCTCGCCGCGGCGTTCTGCGATCCAGCCTCCCCTGACCATGATTTGGAGCGTTCGCGTCAGGGTCGTGCTGTCCATTGCGAACATTTCGGCCAGCTGGTTCTGGGTCACTTCTCCGGCCAGCGAGAGCACTTGCAGGATGGTGAACTGAGTGGCCCGCAGCCCCAGCGCATTTTCATATAGCTGGGTCAGTGCCCGCGAAGTCCGGCGTAAGTTGCCGCACATACACGGTAGTGTCGGTATCAGGGAGCGTTCCATGTGGTGATAGATGTGTATACATCTAATTCGATGCACGCAATCTTTTCCAACGGATGGCGGTTGCCCGCCTAGACGGATACAGTCCAGGCACGGCGGACACGTAACAATACTTCCAAAAAAAACTGTTGTACCTGTCGATCTCGCTGCGCCTCGTTCGACGTGTAAGTAGAGGCAAGGAAAGAGCGGTTCGGGAGGCGGATATGACAAGACAGCACACATCCTCTGAGGGCTTTAAATGGATGGCGGGAGGGGCCCTCGTCGGGCTCGGGCTTCATATTCTGGCTGGGAACCTGGACAGGGCCGCAGCCCAGGTGAGGCACATCTGTGGTTCCACCGCGGGAGAGGGGGTAGGGGTGCTGTCCTCTGCCGTCTTAGCGGCCTCGCAAGCTACGCAGGCCTATGCCTTTGATCACCAGGGGTTTCTGCTGGGTCTCCTATGGATGTTGGTATCATTCTGGCCGCTGCTTCTCGTCATCGTCGGAGCGGTATTGTTGCAGGATGCTTTCACGGAAAAAGTTAGAGCATTGCCGACATCTAACCAATACTTTCAACACAATCCTTTCAAAAATAATGCTTTCAAAAATAACGCTACTGGATGTCGATTTCGCTGCCCCTCGTTCGACGTGTAGATAGAGCCCAGATCCGGCAGGTCGAGACCGTCCGGAAACTCGGCTCACAACTTGAAACTAAAAGGAGATCTGAAATGAAGTTCATGATGATAGTCAAGCACGCCGAGAAGCAGGGCCCTCCACCCAAGCAGCTCATGGATGCCATTGCAACGCTCGCCGGAGAGGCGGTCAAAGCCGGCACGATGCTCGGTAACGGGGGGCTCGGGCCAACCGCGCTGGGCGCCCGCGTCCGGCTCTCCGGGGGGCAGTTGACTGTGACCGACGGGCCTTTCACCGAGGCCAAGGAGGTTGTCGGCGGCTACGCGCAGTTTGAGTTTAAATCGAAGGAAGAGGCGGTCGAATCGGCGGTCCGCTTCATGGAACTTCACAAGAAACACTGGCCGGGCTGGGAGGGCGAGACCGAGGTTCGCCAGATGTTCGGGCCGGAAGACTTCGCTCCCAAGACGTAGGACGGTTGCGGGCACGGGGGGCGCCGATATTTCGGCGGCGGGCTCAGGCCGCTAAACGCCTCAACTTGCGCTGGCGGATTAAAGATGGTGTGATCGGTAGCTGTGACGGCTACCGATACACATCGTGCGATCGACGCAGTCTGGAGGATCGAGTCGCCGAGGCTCATCGCCGGGCTGACGCGGATCGTGCGCGATGTCGGTGTGGCCGAGGATCTTGCACAGGATGCTCTCGTTGCCGCCCTCGAACAGTGGCCGGAGTCGGGCGTCCCGGACAACCCGGGCGCTTGGCTTATGGCGACTGCCAAGCATCGCGCGATTGATCACTTCCGCCGAAACACGCGGCTCGAGCGCAAGCACGAGGAACTCGGTCGCGAACTCGATGCCCGCCAGATGAGTGCTGGCGAGGTCCTGATGAAAGATCTCAACGCTGCCCTCGACGATGACGTCGGCGACGACCTTCTGCGCCTGGTGTTCATCTCCTGTCATCCGGTGCTCTCGACCGAGGCGCGGGTTGCGCTCACGCTACGCTTGCTCGGAGGTTTGACGACTGACGAGATTGCGCGTGCGTTTCTCGTCCCGGAGCCCACCATCGCCCAGCGCATCGTCCGGGCTAAGCGCACCCTCGCCGAGAAGCGTGTCCCCTTCGAGGTGCCCCGCGGGGCCGAGCTTGCCGCCCGTCTGTCGTCGGTGCTCGAAGTTATCTACCTCATCTTCAATGAGGGCTACTCGGCGACGGCCGGTGACGATTGGATGCGTCCCGCGCTCTGCGAAGACGCGCTGCGGCTCGGGCGCATACTGGCCGAACTCGCTCCCAAGGAGTCGGAGGTCCACGGCCTGGTCGCGCTGATGGAAATCCAGGCGTCGCGCTCGCGGGCGCGTGTAGGCCCGTCGGGACAGCCTGTGCTGCTGTTCGATCAAGACCGCGCGCGCTGGGACCAACTGCTTATCCATCGTGGTCTCGCTGCGCTCGAGCGTGCAGAAAAGCCGCGTGCCGAAACGCCCGGCGATGCGCGCGGCCCGTACACGCTCCAGGCCGCGATCGCTGCCTGTCATGCTCGAGCGCGCACGCCGGACGAAACCGATTGGGCGCGCATCGTTGCGCTCTACGTTGAACTTGCCCAGCGCGTTCCCTCGCCCATCGTGGAGCTGAATCGTGCGGTGGCGGTGGGCATGGCGTTCGGTCCGGCAGCGGGCCTCGAGCTGGTCGATGCGTTGACTGCGGAGTCATCGCTGGAGAACTACCACCTCTTGCCCAGCGTGCGCGGAGATCTCCTCTTCAAGCTTGGCCGTCCCGACGAGGCCCGCGCCGAATTCGAGCGTGCCGCAGCCCTCACGCGCAATACCCGTGAACGCGAGTTGCTGCTGGGGCGGGCGAGAACGTGCGCATCAACGTGACCGGCACCAAGAACTAGGAGAGAACTTCGACCGTGAACCCTCCCGGAGCCTTGAAATAGAACGTCCATGAGCCGTGAAGGCGGGAGGGCTTTGCTACGTCATACCCGTCATCCCGCAGACGTTGGTTGATCTCGTTGACCCGCTCCGCGCTCTCCTGGATGAATCCAATATGGAAGCCCGCGGGATAGTTCACTTCGGTCCCTTTTGCGCTCCGGAACAGCGCCAGAATCATGCCGTTGTCGTCGGATAGGAAACTCATCGCTTCACCCGGCTCCCTTCCTCCGTAACCCTTCAGACCGAAGTGCTTTTCGAGAAAGTGATGCGCTTCCAGAACATTGGAGACGGTCAGGTTTAGGTGGTTGAGCTTCATGTGTGCTCCTCCGTGCAAGTCAATGGCGGGGCTTCTTTCAATATGATTCAGCAGACGATCCAACGGTCGCAGTTCTTCCCCGGCCGGCTGCCGCGTGCCCCATCTTTTCGCGCTTTTTGCGAACAAGCTGGGTGATCGGGATCATCACGGCGCAGATTCAAGTTCAACTGTTAGAAAAAAATGCCAAGCGGTAGACTTCTGTGGAATCCAACGCACACTGAACGCGCAAAGATGGAGCACCCGATGCATCGCAGATGGAATCTCCTGAAAACGAAAGTTGCAAAATGAGCACTCGACCGGGGTCCTGGTCCAAGATTGTGGCGAGCGTGGCAGCGAGTCTCTTTCTCCTGAGCGGCGCCGCTTACGCCCAGCAGTCGCCAGCGGCCGGGCTCGATAACTTCTCCGGCCACCCACGGGTTTTCGTTGTCAGCGACATAGGCAATGAGCCCGATGATCAAATGTCGTTCGTCCGCCTGCTGCTCTACTCCAACGAAATTGATCTCGAGGGGCTGGTTGCGGCCACCTCGACGTGGCAGAAGGCCGTCACCCATCCGGACACGATGCACGAGATCATCGCAAAATATGGGCAGGTACGACCGAACCTCCTCAAACACGCCTCGGGTTGGCCGACGGCCGCCGAGCTCGATCAACTGGTGAGTACCGGCCAGCCCGGCTATGGCATGACCGCTGTGGGGTCTGGAAAGTCTTCGTCGGGGGCGCAGGCACTCGTCAAGGTCGTCGACCGCAATGACCCGAGACCGTTGTGGATCACGATTTGGGGCGGTGCCAATACGCTGGCGCAGGCCTTGACGGACATGCGCGCGACTCGTTCGCCGGCGGAGCTGGCGAAATTCGTGGCCAAGCTCCGCGTCTACTCGATTTCCGATCAAGACGACGCCGGGCCGTGGATTCGGAGGGAATTCCCCGACCTGTTTTATGTTGTCCGTCCATCGCTAACGAACGGCGAAGAGTACTACTATGCGACCTGGACCGGCATCAGCGGTGACGTCTATTACCGCAATGGCGACGGCGCGGATTTTTCCACGGTCACGAACGCATGGCTTGATGCCAACATCCGCGGCAAAGGCCCGCTCGGAAAGCAATATCCGAAGTTCGCCTTCATCATGGAGGGCGATACGCCGTCTTTTCTCGGTCTCATTAACAATGGGCTGGCAAGCTGGTGGAATCCTGGATGGGGCGGCTGGGGTGGGCGCTATGTGTTCCGTCAACCATACGGCGAGACCCGTTCCATCTGGACCCAGGGCGGCGACCTCTTTTCGCGCGTCACCTCGCAGGACACAGTGATCGGGACCGACGGCAAAAGCCATACCTCCGACCAGGCCACCATCTGGCGCTGGCGCGAAGCCTTTCAGCATGATTTTGCAGCACGTATGAATTGGACCATCAAGCCCTTTGCCGAGGCCAACCACAATCCGATCGTCTTGGTAAACGGTCAGGCCGGAACCGCACCGATATTTGTTCGGGCCTTAATCGGCCAGCCGGTGGTTCTGGATGCCAGTCAGTCCCACGATCCCGATGGCCAGGCACTGCGCTACTCCTGGTTTCATTACGGGGAGGCCGGTGCCGGTGATGGCCCGGGTCTCGCGGCTGTGAATATTGGGGACGCGGAAAGCCCAAAGGTGACGATCACAGCAACTGCAACCTGCCGGCCGATGTGGATTCAAACGGCGACGGCGCGGTGCCCGGCCCAGGGCGTCGCGCATATTATTCTGTCGGTGACGGATAACGGCTCACCGAGCCTGACCTCCTACCGCCGCATCGTGCTGGAGGTTCGGGCGGGGCCGTAAGGCCAAAGCATCACTAGGCTTGCCGACTATGTCTTAGCGCTGATTCGTTTTTCCCACGCTTCTTGCTCCGACTTTCCCCAATGTGCAACCAGTATGACGTAGCCATCCGGGTCCGAAATGCAGATTTCACCGCTGGGCATATATTCCGGGTGCCCGATCGGAGGCACTTTGACACCACTGGCCAATAGTTGCTCACGCAAGCTGATCAAGTCGGGTGTGTACATGTAGAGCATGACTGCCTGTGCGGAAGCATCTACAGGCTTTTCCCCCCGCAGGAACATGACTGCGCCGCCCTCGCAATGCATGCGAGCCCATCCCAGGGGTTTTGCGCGATCCGTGTCCACGGTGACAAACCCCAATTGCTCATAGAACCGGATCGATTTCTCGATTTCCGCGACGTGCAACACAGGCGTCGAGTAGCCAACCTTAGCGCTCATAAGACTAGTACATCGTACAGATAGTTCTTTATATTATCTGCCGCCTCGATTATAGTGAGGCATGCCGAGAGTCGCACCCGCCATCGACCTCAATCCCGTGATGAAGGCCACGTTGGACCACTTGGCGCGGTCGGCGTCTACTCCGCAAGCGTTGGCGTTGCGCAGTCGCATTGTTTTGGCCGCGGCTGCGGGACAAGCCAATCAGCAGATCGCCACCACCCTGCAGGTTCCCGAAGTGACGGTAGGCAAGTGGCGCCGCTGTTTTGCGAGCCACGGTCTGGATGGCTTGCAGGATGCAGCTCGTTCCGGACGGCCACCGAAGCATGGTCAGGGAATCCTGCACAAAGTGCAGAGCCGGGTGTGCCAGCAGCCGGAACATTACAGCCGCTGGAGCGTGCGCACGCTGGCCACGGACCTGGGGTTGCCTCCCAGCACCGTGCATCAGATGTTGGTTGCCTCGGGTCTGCAGCCCCATCGGATTCGCACCTTCACGTTCAGTCCCGATCCCGATTTCGAGGCCAAACTGCTGGACATCGTAGGCCTTTACTTGAACCCGCCCGACCACGCGCTGGTGCTCTGCGTCGATGAAAAGACCGGCATCCAGGCGCTGGACCGTACCCAGCCTGTGTTGCAATTGAGTGCGAAGCAGCCCCGGAGTTGGACCAACGAGTACGTCCGTCACGGCACCCAGACCCTGCTGGCGGCGCTGGAGATCGCTAGCGGAGAAGTCGTGGCGCACGTCAAACAACGGCGCACGTCGGTGAACTTTCTGCGATTCATGAATGACGTGGTCGGCGCCTTCCCAAAACAGGAGTTGCGCGTCATCCTCGACAATCTCAACATTCACAAAAACGAAGCGGCCCAGCGCTGGCTGAGACGACATCCCCAGGTGCACTTCCACTACACCCCCACACATGCCTCCTGGGTTAACATGATCGAATGCTTCTTCAGCATCCTTGGCAAACGGGGTTTGTCGCAAAGCGTGCATACTTCGAAACGCCAACTCAAGGAGTTCCTGCTGAATTACATCGTCCAGAACAACAAGAACCCTAAGCCGTTCGTGTGGACCAAGGGACCGGAGAAGCTCCAGCGCATCATCGAGGCTACCAAGGAATATCAGGCGGCTCACCCGCGCAAACTCAGGAAGCGGCGCCGCAAGGCGCATAGTATAAAGAATTAACTGCACGATGTACTAGCTCGGTGACTTGGAGTTCTTCCGACTCGACCTTCGCAACGAT
>WNFT01001144.1_pt1 | contig 25489 bp, 21 predicted proteins | sample 5400191 | NCBI WGS metagenome assembly WNFT01 (sample SAMN13153359, study PRJNA577476) | soil metagenome | isolation source: 80 cm saprolite under Madrone tree | place: USA:California | collected 2016-06-14 | reverse complement strand
TGACCGGCGCCAAAAGACTAAGCGCCAGGCGCGCAATATCTCTCCGCGCAGTTGGGCGCGCCATCTTGTTCGATCGCAAAGTCATCGCCTCAGTCGATACGTTGTCTTGCAATAACGAGACAATCACACGTGCCGTTTCGACCGGACCCTGCGCAATCACGGCTGCGCCGGCATCGACCATCCGCCTGGCGTTGACGAACTCCGCGCCCGGAATCGGATCGAAAAACACTACCGGTAACGAACACCGCGCGGCTTCTGATATTGTTAATCCGCCAGGTTTCGTCACCAGAAGAGTAGCTGTCTGCATCAGACCAGCCACTTCATCAGTCCAAGCCAGGACTTGCAGCGACACCGGAGCCTTAACCTTCGCTCGTTCAAGTTTGCGCAGCACGCGTTTGTCCCTGCCAGCAATAGCCAGGATATGCATCGGTGTGTTGCTCTCGCCCAGTTGTTCGACCACCTGATCCATTCGAGTCGGCCCCATGCCCCCGCCCATTAACAGCACCAAGGGAGCGTTGTCGGTAATTCCATAACGCAGTCGCACCGCTTTCGGATTGTGCACAGCATCGAATGCGGAATTGATTGGAATTCCGCAAATAGAAATGCGATTCGGCGAGGCTCCCCAGGAGATCAATTCAGCGCGCACGCTCTCGTCGGGAACAGCGAACGCGTCAACCTCAGGCTGGGCCCAAATCGGTTCGGCTTCGTAATCCGTGATCACGCTCATTATTGGCGCTCGGGTGAGTCCCAGACGGCGAGCGATGGCGGCCATTTCGCACGCCGCCACCTCGGCTGCCACAATGACGTCGGGATCGAAACTCTCGATGATTGAGAACACTTTCGGACAGCCCGCGCGAAAGGCCCAGACCGGTGCAGTCCCTTCGTGCTTCTGATTGACGCGTGCAGTCGAGAAGCGGTCCCACAGCCCAGGCGCGTAACGCAACATCAGCCAGTAGGGCCATACGTAACACGTCCTAAACAACCACCGGCACTCAGCCAGCGCATCAACCACCATGACTTTCGAGTCAGGCGCTTGACGGCCCAATTCATCCGCGACAGCTTCCGCAGCGCGAACATGGCCCGAGCCGAACGACAGTGTGAGAACAAGTACCTTCATGCCAGGAAATTTTTACTAAACCTCGCCGCCCTTTTTGTCAGCGGTTTTTATTCAGTCCTCCCGCCACTTCATTAATCGAAAGCCAAGCGCGAGTGTGGCAACCGCGATTAAGCTGAGCACCAATAGGTCATTCCCTATCCCATGGCCGCCGGCGAGCGTCGTCTGCACCGCCCGGGCAGCAAACGTTGTCGGCAGTAGTTGCGCAAAGACGCGTAGAGCCCTCGGCATCATCTCTGGCGCGTAGAAAACTGGCGCCAGAAAGATAAGGCCTGCGCCGAGCGTATCGGTTAAGAGGGACCCCTGGCTAAAACTCCGGGCGCGGGCTGCGACCACTACGCCGAGTCCGCACAGACACAGGATCGTCAGTAGAATTACGACAATCAGCAGCGGGAAATTTGGGTTCATCTGAACCCCGAGCGCACGACCGACCACCAATAGGGTCGTCGTGCTCACCGCGGCCTGCGCGATTGCAAAGAGCAGCACGCCGAAAACGTAAGAGGAAGGCGCCAGCGGCAGCGTAGCGAAAAGCTTGAGCCGCCCGGTGAAACGATTTTCCAGCAAGAGATAGCCGAGCCAACTGATCGAAGTCAGTGAAAGAGAAAAAACGATCGAACCGGCAAGAAAACGCAGGCGGCTCTGTTCCGGCGCGACTTCCGCGCCCGCGATGGCATTGGCGAAGAGGTACATCGCCGCCGGAAAGACGAACGCGGCCAGTAGAAACGGGCCAACTTCGCGGCGCGTGCCGGCGAATTGAATACGAAATACGCAGACGATGTCCGTAGCGCGTATCATCCAATCACCTCGTCTTTATCGAAGGGTTCGCCCGTGAGCCTGAAATAAACATCTTCAAGCGAAGCCCGCGCTATCGAGTATTCGGAAAGTAGTTCGCGCTTAATGTGCTGCTGCGCCTCCGCGAAGCTCGCACAATAACGAATTCTCAAGTCGCTTAGCGGATCGATCGGATCGCGATAGCTGAGACGGTAACTGCGGTCCACTCTGGCCAGCAGTTCGTCCAACGTCCCGAAGGCAATCAGGCGCCCGGACGCGATGACGCCGATGCGGTCACTCAAGTGTTCCGCCTCTTCCATGTAATGCGTCGAGAGAATGACGGTTGTGCCGTCGGCGACGGCTCCGCGAATCACGCCCCACACGGCGCGGCGCGACGACGGATCAAGGCCCGTTGTCGGCTCATCCAAGACCAGCAGGGGCGGACTACCCAGGAGCGCCAAACCGATCAGGATACGTCGTCGCTGCCCACCGGACAGCGCGCCGATACTCTTGTTTGTTTCAGCTATCAGGCCGAGTTGGGCAATCACTGCCTGGGCCGCTTCTCGCGCCGCGAGTGCCGACAGATGCTTGAGGCGCGCGAACAATTCGAAGTGCTCGCGAACAGTAAGCCTATCGAACAACCCGGCTTCCTGCGGCGTTATACCCATCGCTCGTTTGGCCCGCTCCGGCTCTGCCACGGCATCCACGCCAAAAACTCTGACCGAGCCTGCGGTGGGACGAAGCTCGGTTGTGAGTTGCCGCAAGAAGGTCGTCTTGCCGGCGCCATTCGGACCGACGATGGCCACCACTTCACCACGCCGCACTTCGAGACTAATACCTCGGTTGGCCTCGGTGCCGTTGCGATAGACTTTGACAAGATTGCTCACCTGCACGGCAATCTCGCGCCGTGGCGTGGCCGTTCGGCGCTCTAGTGCAATGCGCGAAAAGCTTTCGATAGTGGCAGTCAAAAAGCGGCCCTTCGTTAACTCAATTGAAGAAAGTCGAGCCCCCCGCGGATCGCCGTGAACGGGCTGTTACGATAAGACGAAACTTCATAGGGGCAGCCAATCTTGCAGCCTTTGCAGAAGTCCCACATCTTTGGCGACTGCTGAATAATCTTTCTCACTTCGGGCGATTCATAAATTTCCCGCAGACTCATCTCGGGCGCGCCGCGATGAAGTGAGACAAACGCACAGGGAAATTGAATCGAGCCATCGGGCCGCATATTGACGAGATGCGATGCCGAACGGCACGGAAACTTCTTCGTGAATCCATCATTGCGATAGAACTGGAAATAGTCTCGATAAAAACGGACGCACTTGTGCCGCTTCTTCAGCTCCGACACAAACGCCGCCACGCGGTCGAGCTCCTCTGCTCTCATTTCAACGTCTTCAGTCTTCCAGGTTGTGCGCACGACGTTGTGGACCGCTTCGGTGTGCAAGAGAAAGTCGCGCTCTTCGCAGTAATCTGCCAGCGCGGGCAGATCTTCCAGATTATTGAGATCGACGGCGGCATTGATTTGGATCGTATTGTGTTGCAAATTGCCTTTGATGTAGTCGAGGGCATCGAGGATAGTCGGCAGCCCATCAATGCCGCGGCGGTGCGCAAACTTCTCGCGGTCGAGCGTGTCAATCGATACTTCCAACTGGTCCAGCTTAACGCAGGCCTCGGCATATTTCTTAAGGGCCAAGCCGTTGGTCGGCATTGAGGTATAGAAACCTTTGCGCGCTACATACTCGATGTAGTCGGGCATGTGCGGATTCATCAGGGGCTCGCCACCGGAAAAGCTCCAGGCGAAGACGCCGAAATCGGCCGCCTCGTCCATCCGCGCGAAGACCCGATCGCGCACGGCGCGATCCTCGGGCTGTTGATTCTGCCAGATGGCGCAGTAGCCACACTTCATATTGCAATGCAGCGTCGTTTCAAACATCACCATGAAGGGACGGTTGAAACGGTGCCGCAACTGTCGCAGCGCGTTCCTGGCCATTAAAGTTTTTTTCAACGCTTGCTCATTTCCTGGTCAGTGGCGATGTTGGGCCAAAGCCTATAACGCAAAAGTCTTGTCGCTGAGTTTCTGATTGATGCGAACCTGTTTGAACCGATGGCGTTCGAGTAACGTGTTCGCGGTGTCGTAAAGCTCTAACTTGACCGGCAACTTTAGTTCCCGATCAATCCAGATTAAGGCTTTGCGCGCGGCTTCCAGTCCTCCCACTGGTTCGTTACCAGTCGCCGTGAATTCGAACTTGTAGGCAAGTCGGCCGTCGAGTGTTTCTTCGCCTGCTAAATGGGAGCCGATATGAGAATTCTCCGTGTCCTTTTGCGCTCGCTCAATAATCTTTCCGAGACCCACTTCCGTAATTGGGTGTCGCGAATCCGACAGCGCAAGGGATTCATTCGGATCAAGCCGCAGCCTGCCTGCCAGCGCACCGAGCAAGCCGCTCTGGCGCGCGAGTACTTTTCCGTCATTAAAGCCCTGCCGGTAGACGGCCATCTGATCGACCTTGCCCCGATCGTTTAGCCACTCTAATCGAACGTCCAGAGGCTTGCGGAACGAGAGGCGGATTGTCTGCTTCTCGCCGCCCGAGATAGCTCGCTCTTCCTTTTCATACAGGCAGACGTAGTCCTGCACGTTGTCGTAGCTGCTCGTTACATTGTTCCACGTGATTGGTGATGCTTCTGAGAGGGACTCGTTTGATCTGGTTGTTGGTTTCTGCGCAGAAGAATCAGTACCAGTGACGGCGCTGCGCTCAGACCGGCAACTGGTGCCGGTCGTGCCTACCAACGCCACTACTACGAGTCCGCGCGCGAGTCTCTTGCCTCTTCTTATCAGGTATCCCCGCTCTCGAACCACCGTCGTAAGAGCAAAACCGGTCGGATGGCAAACTAATTCGCCTGAATGCAGGGGCAAAGAGCGTGCCGCTTGGTGAATGGTGCTTGTAGCGATCAAAGGAAATCCGTTTTCAGGCCTGTCAGAGCGACAATCGCGAAACCCGCCGTGATGTCTGTGGGGCTTTTTGTGGTGAGGCATTTTGTGTCGCGTGTGGCTTTTTGAGATAGAGACTCACAACCCGGGTGAAGGCTATTGCCAGTCTGGTTTAGTTACCAGGCGGAAACTTTTCCGACCCGCCCTTGAGATCGATCCCGAAGCGTGCCGCCATGCGATACAGCGTCCTACGGTTGATGTCAAGAATCTCCGCCGCCCGTTTGCGATTGCCGCCCGTTGCCTCCAACACGTGCAGCAGATAGCGGCGCTGGACCTCTTCGGCCGATGGTAAGCCCGCGAACAATGGTTGGAGTTCGTCAACAGAGGCGACGGCTAGCTGCTCGGCGTGAGGCTTGAAGATTTTTCGCGGCAGATCTCCAGGCACGATCGGACCGCTTTGATTCAGCGTCACGGCACGCTCGATTGCGTTTTCGAGTTCGCGAACGTTACCGGGCCAGGGATAGTTGCTGAGATAGGAAAGCGCGGCGTCCGTTAGTTGCGGAGGCGTTCGATCCCCCGAAGTATGTTTTCTTAGAAAGTGGCCGGCGAGCAAAGAAATATCCTCGCGCCGCTCCCGCAGCGGCGGTAGCTGAATGTTTATGACATTGAGACGGTAAAGCAAGTCGTGCCGAAGACTCTCGCTCGACATCAGCGTCTCGGGATCGCGACTACTCGCAGCGATGACCCGGACATTCACGGTGACGGGTGAGCTGCCACCAACCGGCACTAACTCGCGCTCCTGCAAAACTCGCAGGAGTTTTACTTGCAGCCCGGTGCTCATCTCACTAACTTCGTCAAGAAACACTGTGCCTGCCTGCGCTTGTTCAAATATTCCGGGTTTGTTTGCCACTGCGCCGGTGAAGGATCCTCTGACGTGTCCAAACAGTTCCGATTCAAGCAGAGTTTCCGTGAGCGCGCCGCAGTTGATGGCAACGAATGGCGCCAAATGTCTTGCGCCATGCACATGAATGGCCCGCGCTACCAGTTCCTTGCCGGTCCCTGATTCTCCAGTTATAAGCACTGACGCCGGCGAATCGGAGACTCGCGCAATCATTTTGTACACCTCCAGCATGGCCGGCGTGCGACCGACCAGACCCCGCGCGTGTTGCTCATCGTCATCCGTGCGACGTGCGGACTGGACGATCGATCGCGCTGCCAGCGCGCGCCTCACCGTCGCCACTAGCGCGTCAATATCGAAAGGTTTACTGACGTAGTCGAATGCCCCTTGCTTTACTGCGCGAACGGCTGTGTCAACTGAACCAAACGCTGTCATCAAAACTACCGGTAGGTGGGGGTACGCTTGCCGCACATGGTCCAGCAGGGCCAAACCATCAAAAGGCGTTTTCATGCGAATGTCACTGACAAGCACGTCAAGCGTCTCATCAGCAAGTGAGGCCACGGCGGCTTCACCGCTCCGCACGAAACGCGAAACAAAACCTTCTGCGGCGAAAACCTCACACAGCATTTCGCACGTCACCGGATCGTCATCAACGATCATGAGGCGAGGTTGGTCAGGCAGCATTTGTTACAGCCTCCAGAGCCGACGACATCTCGGCATAAATGGGAAGCGTCAGGCGAAACACGGCGCCTTCGCGTTGTTCACCAACGATCTCGATCCTTCCACCATGTTCGATTGCAATCTCGCGAGCAATGGCCAAACCAAAGCCGCTCCCCGCCTCTTTTGTCGTCCACATCGGTTCGAACAGATGTTCAACTGCAGAGGGTTCGATACCCAGACCACTATCGCAGAACAGCAGTTCCGCGCTGCGGACGATCCGATCGAATCGGGTCGTAATCTCAAGCTCACCACCCTTTGGCATTGCATCAATGCTGTTGTTAGTCAGATTAAGAAAGAGCTGCAAGAGGCTATCGCGATCACCCAGAATCAGAGGCAAATCACTGTCCGGATTGACTCTGACCGATATGCCATGTGCGTCGAGCGTGGGCTGGACCAGCCACAGCAACTCCCCGATCAACGCATTCAGATCGAGTGGCTGAAGCTCGGGTCGCGGCCGTTGAGTCCGCGCCAGCAAGCTCTTGACGCTTTTCACCACTGATTCGATTTGCGAGTTAATGATTTCGACGCGCCGCCGCGTACCTTGATCGCTCGGGTGTGCGCGCGCGAGCAGCCTCAGATGGCCTGAGATGGCATTGAGCGGCGTTCCAATTTCGTGAGCTAGAGAAGCGGTAATCTGGCCGACCGCGGCGAGCCTCTCTGATCGCGCGAGCCGTTGTTGCGTCTCAAAAAGAGCCTCGTTCGATGCTTGCAATTCTCTTGTTGCCCGGGCCACTTCGAGTTTTAATTCCTGATTGAAACCACTGACCTGCGACAGAAGCAGTTCACGTTCTTCGTTGCGCGAGCGGATGTCATCAATCATTCGATTGAAACCAGCCGCTATTGTCCCTAGTTCGTCATCCCGGCGAACGGCTGCGCGCGCGAATAAATCGCCTGTCTGAGCCTGGGCCATCGCGGTCGCGATGTCCTGCGCCGGACGCCGAAAAAATATCACGAACAAAAAATATAACAGCGCTATCGACAAAACTGAGGCTCCGCCTAGAACCATGTTGTGCTGAAACTGTAAGCGACTGATGAAATCAGTCCGAGAGGTCTTTTGCACTAGAGCGCTGACATAGCCGCGGCCTTCACTTTGGGTTATCGCCGCAGTGATTACCCATTGGCGAAGGCCATCACGCTCGATCTCAAACGTCGTCACGTCGGGAAGCGGACGCTCCATCTCACCAAATTCATTGTCTTTCGATTGCTCGTTCAGATAAGGCAACCGTGGTCCGTCGGGAGCAGTACTAGCGATCAGCTTTTCGCCGTCATGTGTAGCTTGATAAACATCAATTTGATTGAAATCCGGCCGGGAGTTTACCAAAAACTGAATTTCTTGAAGCAAATCACTCGGACTCGCTAAGTAGTTGTAGGTCTGAGTGCGCTTGGCAACTGTAACTACTTGTCTGATCGCGTTATTGTAGCGATATTCTTCGCTTAGTGATTTTGTGATTAGCCCATGCAAGTAGGTTGAGACCAGCAGAATGATCGTAATCGTACCGGCAACCAGGAGCAGGACTTTCCATTGAAGATTCAGACGCAATTGCATGTTCAGAGACTCACGCGAACAGCTTTGGCTCAAAAAGGACTGGGCGCGCTCGGATTGCCTTATCGGCACCCCTTCTCGGGCCTTACGCGCACGCGCATTCTAACCGCAACCGGCGTCGGCAGACTAATCCCAGAATGAGTGTACGGCGCATTGGTTAGTGAATCGAGAGAAACTCGCCGCCGGGGTCAATCAGGATTTGTTGACGGGATTTGGGAGGGAATTAAGAGTCTCCATACTTCACTGGGATGCTTTCGCTAAAATTAGTCTCGACAACCACCGCGATTTCGTGTAAACAAGTCTGTTCCCCCATAACGCCCGACGCGGCGATACTTGTACAGAAAGAAATGAATATGGCCTACGCTAGACAACGGATGAGCCTTGTCCTTTGTTGTAGCGCCGTTCTTCTCTTGTTGATAGTGGAGCCTTCCACGCCGGCGTCATCGGCAGGGGTTGGGAGTATCAAGGGAACTGTCAGTGTTACGGGCAGCGATGCGAACGCTCGCCCAACTCTACTTGCTGGTGCGCGATTGACTCTCGTCAATCGCGACTTGCCCGGCAAACCACCGCTGAAGTCGGTCACGGATGAAACAGGTAGTTTCATCTTCAGCGATCTACCAGACGCCACCTATCTATTGGCGGCCGAGGCTGATGACTTTCCAGGCGTCACAAAAGAGATCAACTTAACGGCAGGAGCTACGCTCAAGGTTGAAATCCTGCTGACCGCAACCGTCTCGGCATCGGTCACCGTCCGCGACGACGAAGGCCTCCTGAGCACCGGCGAAACGAGTACCACGAATATCATTCGCGCTAAGACCTTAACGGATATGCCGTTGCGGGCGGAAAACTATCAAAGCGCGCTTCTTCTGACACCGGGCGTTGTCCGCGATACCAGTGGCGGCGATCATCTTAAAGGCGCGCGGACCGGGCAGAGCGCCTACACAGTAAACGGCGTGGACGTAACTGATCCAGCCAGCGGCAACCTCGCCTTCGACATTCCGCTCGAAGCTGCCGCCGCGGTTCAGGTAGAAGAGAACCCTTACTCAGCGGAGTTCGGACGTCTCACTGGCGGGGCTATTAATCTGGAAACGAAAGGAGGCGGCAATAAGTTTAATTTGGGCGCGACGCGGTTCTTCCCAATCTTTCACAACATCTTCGGGGGCGCCGTTGACTCTTTCAGGCCGCGCGTGACGGTAAGCGGACCCATTATTCGCGACAGACTTCTCTTTCTCCAATCCTTTGAATATCGTTTCAGCCGCGTTTATGTCCCAAGTCTGCCAGCCGGGCTAAACAGTTCAACCTCAGAGAGTTTCAACGCGTTCAGCCAAATCGATCTGATCGCCAGCAAGAACAACCGCGCCAAATTCATCGCGGCGGTCTTCCCCCAGAAGGCACACTATCTTGGCTTGAACACCTTCAATCAACAGGAAGCCACACCCAATCTCAAACAGCATGGCGATCTATTCTCCGTCTCGGAACAAGCAATCCTCGGTGACGCTTCATTTCTCAATTCGTCGTTGAGCTACCGTGGGTCGAGGATCGATGTATTCGCGCAAGGTTCAGAGCCGCTGACAGTGCTGCCCGACGGTAACGTCGGCAACTACTACGCGGATGCTCACCGGCGGTCCCGTCGCCTCCAATGGCAGGAAACTTACTTTGGGAACACTTTTACCCTCGCCGGTCAACATTCATTCAAGCTTGGCACTGAGTTGGATTGGACAAACCTTTCCGGCGTGTTCCATAACCGATCGATCCTGATTCGACGGCGCGATCACACTTTGTCGCAACGTATCGACTTTGCGGACGACGGCACTGTAGCGCGCACCATTAGCGAGCTGGCTTTTTTCCTTCAGGATCGCTGGGTAGTGAACAGGAGACTGACGATTGATGGCGGATTGCGCTTTGATCGCGATGGAATTGCCGAGCGAAACAATTTCGCTCCGCGCCTCTCGTTCCTCTATCTGCCGTCCCATGATGGTCGCACGGTTATTCGCGGCGGAGTCGGCCTCTTCTATGATCGTGTTTCACTTTCGGCGGGAGATGTCGACGCCGCTCCTGAAGAGCCCGATGATTCAACTACGCTGGCCCGCTCCACGCGCTTCACCCAATTGCCGAGGCGTACTGTCACGACGTTTGCAGCCGATGGCGTATCTATCCTTGATGGCCCGCGCCGTTTCAGAAATGTTATTAGCGGCGGATTACAGGATCCGCGCAGCATACGCTGGAGTCTGCAACTTGATCATGGGTTCACGAAGAACCTGACGGCGCGCATCGGTTATCTCGCGCGGTCCACGTCGCACGATCTACTTATCGAATCGCGCATCGGAAAATTCAATACTGTCCTGCTACACAGTGTGGGTCGCGCGCGATATCAAGAGCTACAAATGATCGCCACCTATACCAGGCATCGTCTTGGCAACTGGACTGCTTCCTACACCTGGTCCAGGGCGCATGGCGATCTCAACACGGCTGATAGTTTTCTAAGTGATTTACCGGCGCTGGTTGTTCGGGCCAACGAATACGGGCCCTTGCCCTGGGACGCGCCCCATCGATTCCTCGCCTTCGGTCAGTTGAAAGCGCCCTTTGGCCTGACGGTCTCGCCGGCAATTGAGATTCGGTCCGGTTTCCCTTTCTCGGCTGTAAATGAGCGTTTGGATTTCGTCGGCGCACGCGATCAAGCGGGCCGCTTTCCTGCATTCATTTCAATTGACGCGCAAGTAATGAAGGATTTCACTATTCCCAAGTTTATCCCGAAATTCGATGGGAAAAAGGCGCGCATCGGCGTTGCCATTTTTAACCTGACCAACCACTTCAATCCTCGTGATACTCAGAACAACCTTGACAGCTTGCAATTCGGTCAATTTTTTAACAGTCTAGGAACGTCGGTTCGTGGCAAGTTTGAGATAGATTATTAATGCGAAGCTCGAAGGTCCCCCATTCTTTCACGAAAGATTGCTGTACTCTGGCATTGTTGTGGGCTTGCGCTGTCAGTAATGGCTTTGCTCAGCAAGCCCAAAACGGCGGCTTAGGCTTGCGCGTGTTGGTTACCGACGCGCAGCAACGCGCAATAGCCGGTGCTGTTTGCTCACTCAGCCCTGCCGGCAATAACGCAAAAGTTGCCGCCACCGCGTCGACCGACGAACAAGGCGTCGGTAAGTTTTCAGCCACCCTCATACCCGGCAATTATACGCTGCGCGTGGAGAGTCCGGGATTTGAAACTTTCAACCGGAACGATTTGGTCGTCAAAGATGGCGAGATAACTGAGATTGCAGTCTCGCTTAAAATTGCGGCGGTAACCGAGAACGTGACCGTTGCCGTACCGGCTGACGAAGCGACGAATGTTCAAGCGGGAGCTTCAACGGCGGCAGCAGTTCTGCGACGCCAATCGCTTCAACGTCTCCCGCTCGCTGCCGCGCGCGTCGATCAGGCTCTGCCACTCATCCCTGGTGTTGTTCGTTCCTCAACTGGAGAGATCAGTATTGAAGGAGCCAGTGAGCAACAGAGCACGTTGCTGGTAAACGGTCTCAACGCTTCTGATCCCGCCAGCGGAAACTTCCGCCTGAATCTGCCGATTGATTCCGTTGAATCGGTGCAGGTATTTCAGCATCCTTATACCGCAGAGTATGGTGCGTTTACCGGTGGCGTGGCCGCGGTGGAGACGCGCCGCGGCAAAGACCATTGGCATTTCGAGGTCAATGACTTCCTTCCCGATCTGCGCTTTAAGGGAGGACACATCCGTGGTGTCGCCGAGGATACGCCCCGAGTGAACTTTAATGGTCCGCTGATCAAAGATCGGCTGTTCCTGTCTCAATCGGCCTCATATTCTATTGCTAAGCAGGCCGTCCGCGGACTCCCCTTTCCGGTTAACGAAACGAAAAGCGAATCACAGAGTTACTTCTCGCAACTCGACCTGATCCTGAGCAATCGCCACACGCAGACTTTCACCTTCGCCTATTCCCCCCAGCGCGATCAGTTTGTTAACCTGGACTTCTTTCGACCGCAACCCGTAACACCGAACTACAAACAGAAAGATTTTGTCGTCACTGTGCGCGACCGTTACCAGGTGCGAGAAGGTCTCCTGCAATCTGCCTTTTCGTTCAAGCGATTTGACGCCGAAATTTGGGGACAGGGTGAGAGCGAGCAAACACTCACTCCAACCGTCGAGCAGGGTAATTACTTCGCGACCCAGGCCAGACACTCACACCGGCTGGAGTTGTTCGAGGTCTACAGTTCTCCTGCAAAACACTTTCTAGGCGCGGGCCACGAGATCAAGGTTGGCTTCGACTTCAACAACGTCGACAGTCTCCTCAACTACTCCGCACGCCCTGTCAACATTGTGCGGCAGGACGAAACGCTTGCGGAGCGAATTGTTTTCAAGGGCGTGCGACCCATCCAAGCCGAGAACCGCGAGTACGTCGGTTTTGCGCAGGATCGGCTGCTGCCGCGACCAAATTTAAGTTTTGACGTCGGGCTCCGGTTCGAAGATCAACGAATCGGAAAGGAAAGCAACCTCGCGCCACGCGCCGGTGTCGCTTGGTCACCGTTTAAGAGCGACCGAACGGTTTTGCGCGCTGGCGTCGGGCTCTTCTATGACAAAGTGCCCCTAAACATTCGCAGTTTCGGGCGCTATCCCTCGCGAACCGTGACGCGCTATGCCGCGGACGGCGTGACTGAGATCGACAGCCACCATTATTTCAACGTATTGGTGGATACGCCTCCCATCGAACCACTCGACTTCAGAAGAAGAGCAGGCGGTGAAGCCGGTTTCGTGCCCGAGAATCTTAAGTGGAACGTTCAGTTGGATCAGATTGTTTCCCAATGGCTCGATCTGCGCGCGAACCTGACGCGTAGTCGCACAAATCATATCTACATCGTCAACCCCGAACTCGACTTCAGAGGACGTAGCGGCATTGTGCTGCGCTCAGCCGGACAGGCCACCTACCGCGCGCTGGAGTTGACCGCGCGGTTCCGTCTGCCTCATAAGGACCAATTCTTTGTTTCATACGTGCGATCGCGCGGGCGCGGCGACCTCAATGATTTCAACAGCTACTTCGGCGACTTTGGCGCACCCGTTATCCGGCAAAACCAGTATTCCAACCTTTCATTCGACGTGCCGAACCGACTGCTGGCATGGGGCACAATCAATCTGCCACGCCGGGTTACGATAGCGCCTATCTTCGAGGTCCGTTCGGGCTTCCCGTATTCAGTGCGCGACGCTGAGCAAAATTTCCTCGGAGTCCGCAATTCAGATCAGACACGCTTTCCCGCGTTCCTGTCGCTCGATACCGAAATAGCGAAAGAGTTCCAGGTGACGAAAAAGTATGGAGTGCGGCTGTCTATACGCGTCTTTAACGCAACCGACCACTTTAACCCGCGCAACGTTCGCGCTAATACCGCGGACCCACGCTTCGGTGAATTTTTCGCTTCTTACCATCGATTTTTCAGCGGCGGGTTTGATATTGTCTTTTGAGGGCAAGGTCAGGCCAGATCGCCGGTTTCGGCAACGTGAGGTCGGTGGTTCGAATCCGGTTTGACATACAGATTGTCTCGCATTCTTTCAGCAGCCATTTCTAAACGAACCGATGCCGTGAGACGACGGTATGCCTCGAACCTTCGCTCAATAACTCACTTCTAAACAGAACGACTTCCGCCACACGGACAGTTTGCTGCTGGTCGGCGATTTCCAGTTCGCGGTGCAATTCGGCAAGCCGACGCGAGCCCTTCGGCTTGCGAACGCGAGCTATCGTCAAGTGCGGGTGAAAAGGGCGCTCTTCCCTCGCAAAACCGGCTTTGGCGCATTTGTCTTCAAGAGCGTGATGAAGTGCGGTTAGCTTTTCGGTTGGATCCTCGATTCCAATCCAGAGCACACGCGGTTGGCCCCGCGGAGGAAATGCGCCACAGTCGGCGACGATCAAATCGAATGGTTCAGTCATCAGTGCGGCCTGTTGCGTTGCTTGTGAGAGCGCCTCTACTTTCGCGACGGGCGTGTTGCCGAGAAACTTCAGAGTAAGATGCAAGTTCTCTTCATGGCTCCAACTTGCGTGAACATCAGGGAGAGTCTGGCGCAAACGATTGATATGATCGCTCAAGCTCTTACGGACTACGGACGGCAGTTCGATCGCGACGAAGACCCGCCAGTGCTCGCTCGGTTCTTTCATTTCGGAGCGGGTTCCAGCGTTAGTGTTTCCTTCGTGGCAGTTTCTACCGCGATCTTGGTGAAAGGAAAGGCGCGTGGGCTGACGTTGCGCCAATCGCCGAGTTGATCTTTCCAATGCGGGTTTGTGGGAAGGCCCGATTCGCCTAACGGAATTCCGTTCAGACTCTTATCCCAATCGCTTGGATCGGCGATCAGTCGCATCGAAACGCTGGAGCCAACGTTTATTACTCCGCCAGCCCCGTTCTGCGGAAAAGGCGCAATCGCAAATTGGGCGCCAATGAAAGGCACCCGCGCCAGAGGGTGAAGGAAACGAGCCTTAACCATGTTGCCCCAAGTCCATTTTGATTCGTCAGCCTCGAGCGTCTTAGTCAAAGCCTTTCGCGCATCCTCATAAGAGGCGTTGAAGAGTTCGGCGTAGGTCGCCGACTCCTTCGGCAGCCATTCTTTCGGTTGATCAGTAACGACGCGATCGATGAAAACGTCGGACTCAGGCCAGTTGTAATTCTTCGCCAAATCCGCTCCGAGCACGGCATTGAGAATTCGTTGACGAAACGCGCTGCGCATCTGGCTTACTATTGGAGCAATCCGAGAATCGACGTTGAGCATTCCGTCCCACGTCTCTAAATCCGAAATCAGACTGCGCAGCTTTTCATCACTCGCGGCGCTGGGCAGCGATTTCATTGTCTTTGCCGCCGCGCGCGCGAATGTGGTATTCGCGATCGAATAAACATCGGCTTGAATTTGGCGAAAGTCATCCGTGGTCAGCTTGGATTTCTCGGAAAGCAGATTGTAAATGCGACGAGCACGATAAGGTTGGGCCCAAGCGTGACTGAGAAAGTAAGGGTAATCCTGGCCGACGACGCGTTGATTCGCGGTGACAATGATCCCGTCAGGCGGATCGTAAACGTGCGGCAGTTTGTCGAAAGGAATGTAGCCAGTCCACTCACCGTCATCCGTAGAGCCATCGTAGGGCACACTGCCGTCGCCGCTCTTGCGGATTGGGATGCGGCCGGCGCCGTAATAACCGATGTGTCCATCGACATCGACGTAAACAAAATTCTGCGTCGGCCCGCTATGGTGACTCAACGCTTCAGTGAATTCCCGCCAGTTGCGTGCGCGATTGGCGTCGAACAATCCTGCCGACTCGAGCGCAGCGGGATCGAGCGCGGGCCAGCGTAGCGCATATCGAGTCGAGTCCTTTTCCAAAACGATTGGGCCATGGCGCGTCACGGTAACGTCAAAGGTCTGCGTGTCGGTCGAAGGATCAGCAGGACCCTTGCGCACCTTGATCTGCTCGTGACGAATCACTGCATCGCGCCATCCCGAAGGCGTCAAATAGCGATTCGGATTGTCCTTGTCAAACTTTTCGATGTAAACGTCCTGCACGTCAGGGCCGAGATTGGTCGCGCCCCAGGCGATGCGTTCGTTGTGTCCCAGCACGATGCCGGGCGCGCCTGGGAAAGTGACACCCGCAACGTGGAGCCCGGGTGCTATAAGTTCCGTCTGATACCAGATGCCCGGCGCACTCGCCGGTATGTGTGGATCGTTCGCCAGCAGCGGCTTGCCGGAAGCAGTGCGCTTCCCTGAGACCACCCAGTTGTTGCTCGCCTGAATGGTCTCAGGCGTTGCCGGTACCAGTCCCATGAGCTCAAAAGATCGCCGTTCATTTTCGATCAGGTCGTTCAGTTGAGCCAGTACTTGCTGGTCGGGGACGAACGAAGCGGGAAGGGTCTGTTTGACGTCCCGGCTTGCAGTTTTTGAACTCGCGCGATCGCTACCAACCACCAGCACGTCAAGCGGAGAAGTCTCCGGCAGTAATGCTTCGCGTTTTTCTTTCGACAGGTTTGCCATCGAGGCGCGCATCAAATCGAGTTGCCAGCTTGACGATAAGTATTCGGCCAGCAGCTTGCCGACGGCGAGTGAATCCGCGGGCGTCCAGTGTCGCGGTTTGTATTGGAGGATTAGGAATTCAGGAGGCAAGTTCTGATCGGTCCGTGAATCGATGAAAGCGTTGACACCGTCGGCATAAGCCTTCGTGGCGACGCTGAGATTGGCGGGCTGATGAGTTATGGCTTCGTCTATGATGCCCGCGAAGCCAAACACGCGGTGCGTCTTGTCCTGGCCCAGTACTGTGTTTCCAAAGATTTCGGAAAGCTCGCCACGCACCGTCCTTCGCAAAAGGTCCATTTGCCAAAGCCGATCGCTCGCCGTCACGTAGCCCTGCGCAAAATAGAGATCGGCGTCGTTTGTTGCTTCGATGTACGGAATGCCGCGTTCGTCCCGTCGCACCGTGACGCGATCCCGAAGTCCGCGAAGCTGAAGCGGAGAACTCGGGCGACCAGCGGCGTCTTGCGAGGCTAACGACGAGGAGTCAGACGAATAGGCCACCATTAACACAACGGAAAGCGCCAATAAAACGTATCTAATCTTTCGGCTCATATGATTTACTCGGTTGAGTGGTAGATGAATTTGACGAGCAGCGAATGACGCGCTCCACTAGGCACGCGAACTGAAAAACAACTGCGCCACGGTACAAGAGAATCCAGGAAGCAAGGGCGATTCCAGCAGATCCTGCGGATAAAGAGTCGCAGTGAGATGCAGTTGCGCGTTATCCCGCCGATATACCTCGACAAACTGGCCGATCCAACTGGCAATCCAATACTCAAGGACGCCCCGACGTGAATATAGCTTAAGCTTTATTTGGCGGTCTCGTTCTTCGTTGGCCTTGCCGGGCGATAGTACTTCGATGACCAGCTCGGGCGCGGCGCGGAGATGACCTGCTTCGTCGGCAACCTGCGTCAGGCGCTCGCGGCTGATCCACACAACGTCGGGCACAACATCATCATCCTCGGCAAAGACGACGCCAGGCGCGGTGAGTACGACTCCGAGATTGCTTTGGTCATTCCACTCGTCTAAAAAACGACCAAATCGGTTACACGTGTACTGATGTTCAAAACTTGGTGATCTGGACACGTAGAGTTCTCCTTCGATTATTTCGTAGCGCTTATTGTCATCCGGCATTAGCGCCAGATCCGCCGAGGTGAATCTTTCAGCAACAGCCATGTGTAGTGTCCTCTCGATTTCAAAGCTGCGCGTATTGTAGCGCTACCCTTACAGAACCGCGAGCGGTAGCGACCGGATCATAAGAGCAACTTGGAGATCAAAAAATGCGAACTTCGATTTGGGAGTAGCCTCTATGATCCGGTCGCTACCGCTCGCGGTTCTGTAACATTTGCCCGCCTGTGGTAGACTGCGTTTCCGATGAAAGCGAGTTATGCAAGATCATTCGCGCGGCTTTTCGTTTGGATATCGTTCGCGATCTGCGGCGCCGCTATCGCTCACGCGCAACAGCGTCCGTTAATCACAGAGGACGTGGACATCATCCCGCCCGGATCGTTGCGCATCCAGGCGGGAGTTGATTTTGTGCAGAAGGCGCGATTTCCGGTTTCCGGTTTAACTGGCGATCTGACGCGCGCCGGCGTGATTGGAATCAACATCGGCTTTGCGCCGAACGTTGAATTTCAGATCGAAGGAGTCGCGCAGAATGTGCTGAGCATAAACTCACGCGGCACGTCCGCGATTCCGCTTAATCTGGCGAGCAATGCTAATTCTACGAGCGATATAGGCGACTTCACGCTCTGGGCCAAGATCAAGCTGCGCAACGAGACCAGACACGCTCCTTCCTTCGGATTTCGTTTTGGTGTGCAGCTACCGAACTCGAATCAGGCGCGCGGCATCGGCCTAAATCAAACGAACGCCTACGGTCAGGTTCTGTTTGGAAAAAAGTTCGGCCCGGACGGGCGGGTGAATACGTTTGGTAATCTGGGCATTGGAATTCTGACGGCGCCGACTGCTTTGTTTACCCAGAACGATGTCTTGACTTATGGCGTGGCGAGTATTGTCCGCCTCAATAGACAATTTAGCCTGGCAGGCGAAGTAAACGGCCGCGCCAACACGCGTCCGGGAAGCGGTCCCCTGGGAACTGAGTCGCAGGGCGAAGCGCGTCTGGGCATGCAGATTCGCGCTTCAGGATTGCGTTTTGATTTTGCCGGCATCAAGGGATTGACTAACCGGAGCCCGCGTTCGGGAATCACAATAGGTGTCACGTATGATACTCCCTCAATCTTTACGCCAGCGAAGTAGTGTCCGATAAACTTCAGTTTGTCGATTAGGGGCACAGACTTCAATCTGTCGTCTCGACATTTGGACCTGAAAGTGTGCCAGAATTGAGAAACGACAAGCTAAAGCTCATCGGACGCTATGTTTGATTGGTTGCATGTTCTCGCGCGGCGATTGGGTCGATTCATCGTGCATGTTCCGGTTTATGTGGCGGGGCCGGCGATGATTCTAATTGGAGCTCTCGACTCGTCGCTATTGTCTCTGCCTGAGATCAATGATTATTTAGTCATAGCGCGTTGTTACACGCATCCGGAGACTGCTTTTATTTTTCCTCTGTTTCCGGCAATCGGTTCAGTGCTCGGCTGCCTTTTGCTATATACGATCCTGCGTCGCGGCGGGAGAGCGGTCTTGCATCGTCGCTTTAGGATGGATCATGTGCTGCGCGTCGAGCGTGCGTATGCTCGCTTTGGAATTCTGGCGCTGGCGATCCCAGCGCTTTTGCCGCCACCGATGCCTTTCAAGATTTTCGTGGCCACGGCTGGTGCTTTGCAGTTTCCGCGGCGTCGCTTCTTGTTGACAATCATGCTGGCGCGCTCTGTCCGTTACTATGCGGAAGGCACGCTGGCAGTTTTTTACGGCGAGCGTGTCCTGCGATTCTTGAAAGATAATGGGTTGCTGATCGTGAGCATGGCCGCCGGAGTTTTTGTCATCGTTTTGGCAATTTATCTCATATCGAGCAAAGGAAGAGCTGCCGCGAGAGAAACTTCCGATCGATAACTCGACCGGTACGGCACTCTTGGCGGGTTGTCGAAAAAACTTACCGTTTAGATAGCGGACTTGTCCGCCGGCCGGCTGTCTAGTGATGAGAAAGCAGACAAGTCCGCCATCTAAACGGAGTCATCTCTTGTTTAATTTCAGAAAGGTCTAATCAATTCATTGAAATCAATCATTCATAAGATTACCGTTTGGTTGGCCAAGTTCTCGCATTTCTTGGCTTCGTTTGGGCCGTTTGGGCTCCTGACAATCGCGTTTCTTGATTCACTTATGATTCCGATGCCGGGGGGAGTAGACGGCGTCCTGATGTTGTTGGCGGCTTCAAAGCCATCGTGGATGTTGATCTACGTGGCGGCAGCAATGATCGGATCCACTGCGGGGTCGGTTGGTCTTTATCGGATTTCGCGGCGCGCGGGACACCGGGCGCTGAGGCGCTTTTCGGAATCAAAGCAGAAGCGAGTAAAGGACTTGATCGATCGTTACGACGTACTCTCAGTGTTGGTCGCTTCAGTCATGCCGCCGCCTTTTCCACTCAAGGTCTTCATCGTTTCAGCGGGCGTCTTTAGGCTCAACCTGCTGCGATTCACGATTGCTATCGCCGCGGGCCGCACCTTTCGGTATTTGCTCGAAGGATATCTGGCGGCACGCTACGGCGAGCAAGCGAAGGAGTTGCTGGCGCGATACTATCCGAGCATTGGTATTACCTTGGCGGTATTAATAATCGTTGCGTTTGTGGCCAGGAACTTAATGCGGCGCGGCGCGGCGGCTAAGGCCGATGCTATATCAGAGGCCGAAAGCTAGTTGCATTTTAATTTCGCCGTCATCGCGTGCTTCTTTGGTTGCGCGAAAGTCGCGCGCTTGGGCCAGAGTGCGCATGCCATGCGACTCAAGCTGATCAAGTAATTGCATAAACAGACGCGCGGTCGCGAAAGCATCCCCGGCGGCGCGGTGGCGGCGCGAGATTTCAAATCCGAAGTGGTCAGCCAATGCATCCAGATTGTGACCATCCAAGTTGCGCATGAGGCGTCGAGCCAGATCCACGGTGCACAATTCCCCATTGCGCATGCGATATCCAGGAAAACAGCGCCCAATCTCTCGATTCAAAAGCCGCAGGTCAAAATCCGAGTTGTGTGCTACCAGCACTGCATCACCGGCAAAATCCAGCCACGAACTGACAATCTCAGAAAACAGAGGCGCATGTTTGAGCATTTCGTCTGAGATGCCGGTGAGGTTGGCGATGAACCGAGGCAGAGGCACTTCGGGATTGATTAGCGTCTCAAACTCGTCGATGATCGCTCCGGCTTTGAGACGATAAGCGCCGAGTTCGATGATCTTCGCCGGCTGAGAACGTACCGTGACGGCCTCGACATCGAGTACGACGAAGTCGATCTCCGCCAACGGACGGCGTTCCGGCGAATCGGCGTTAAGTGCTAGATGAGTCTCATCGATGGTGAAGCGCGGATCGTGAGCAATTAAATCGGCTACGAGCTTGGCGGCGAGCTCTTCCTCAGCGTGTGAGAGACAAAAAACCGAATTGGCGATATCAGCGAAACTTGCACGGCCACCGTTTGCGCTTAAGAGATCGAACGCGTCCTGAACCAGAGTCGAATCGGAGATTAAGTTTCGCGGAATAATCATCGCGTACATTGTAAACATTGAAGTGAATTTTTGAAAGATGCGTTTAGGGGTGAAAGGGACGTAGGTAGGAAAGGGCATGAATGCTAACGAGGTAATCGAAACCTTTAAACGCACCGGCGCATTGCTCGAGGGCCATTTCATTCTGTCGAGCGGCCTGCATAGTTCGGTCTATTTGCAATGCGCCCTTGCTTTCGATTCGACAATAGTTGCAATGAAATTTGGCGCCGCGATGGCTGAACACTTCAAAAATCAGCAAATTGAAACTGTCGCCTCGCCGGCGATCGGCGGCATCGTGATTGGATATGAAGTGGCTCGGCAATTAGGCGCCCGATTCATTTGGACAGAGCGGGAGGAAGGTAGAATGACCTTGAGGCGCGGCTTCAGTGTTCATGAAGGCGAAGAGGTGCTGGTGATTGAAGACGTGATTACTACCGGTGGCTCGACGCGCGAAACCATCGAGGCGCTGTCTCGTGCAGGGGCGAAAGTTGTCGCCGCGGCTTCGATCATCGATCGCTCCGGCGGGAAGGCCGACGTGGGCGTGCCGCTCTTGTCGCTGGCAAGCCTCAACGTTCCCTCCCTTAATTCTTCTGATTGTCAGTTATGCAGAGATGGAAAGCCCGCGAGTAAACCGGGCAGCCGTCGCACTTCGTTTTGACGATGAATTGAACGCAATGGGCGCAGCGCTTTTTAAAGGAATGCCACCCTGATCTTTGCGTCTTTTGCGATAAACTCAGCGGTCTTTGCGTTAATGTTTTCCCTTTTGAGAGATGAACTCTAAGTTGCTCCTTCAATACGACGGAACAGACTTTCACGGCTGGCAGATGCAGGAGAAACTGCGCACCGTACAAGGCGAACTGACACGCGTGTTGTCTTTACTGGATGATCGACAAGTCATTGTTCATGGATCGGGGCGCACGGATGCCGGGGTGCATGCCGAGGGTCAAGTCGCAAATGTGCAACTTCAGCGCGCGATAATGCCCTGGAAACTTCGCAACGCGATCAACGGAAATCTGGGTCGCGACCTGCGTGTCATCTTCGCGGAAAATGCTCCCGATGATTTTCATGCGCGCTATTCCGCGCTTAGCAAGACCTACGTTTACCGTGCAGTCCATGGTTCAGTGATATCGCCTTTCTGGGCGCGTTATGCACACCAGGAAGCGCGGTCGCTCGATCTCGATCGGATGCGCCGGTGTAATTCGTTGTTCATCGGTGAGCATGATTGGACAGCATTTTCCTCTGCCCAATCGGAGGTAGATTCTCGCGTGCGCAAGGTGACGGCCTTTGATATCTCGGATCGCTGGAATGGTCGAGGACGTTGTCACCTGATTGAGTTCACCATTACCGCGAATGGTTTTCTGCGCTACATGGCGCGTTCGATTGTTGGTACGTTGCTGGCCGTGGGTCGCGGGGAAATTGACGAAGCCACAGTGGAACGTGCGATTCAGCACGGCGATCGCAATCTCGCCGGCCCAACCGCGCCCGCGCACGGCTTAACGCTGAAAAGCGTGCAATATGAAGCCTGACAGCCTGAAGGTCCCACGCTATAATGGCGCTGAAGCAGAATTAGAAGAATTTTCCGCGAAGCCGCAGCTAAAAGCAGAGTGCTCTCCAACTTCGACGAGTTAGTAAAAAAAGGAACCCGCGAATCGATGCTCCTGGCGTCGATTGATTGGGATCGTCTGCCACGCCATGTCGCGATCATAATGGAGCATCGGTTGATACCGGCGCGCGACTCGGTCTTGGGGCACTCACCCTCTACGCATTTTCAACTGAAAACTGGAAACGCCCGCGGTACGAAGTCGACGCTTTGATGCGCATGTTGCGCAAGTACCTGCGGATCGAACTCGAAGAGATCGACCGACAGAACATTCGCTTTCAGACTATCGGACGGACGGCGGCGCTGGCGCCGAACGTGCGCGAAGAAATTGGTCGCGCTTCAAACAAAACCGCTAAGAACACGGGGATGGTACTGAGTGTGGCACTCAACTACGGTGGCCGGGCGGAAATCGTCGATGCATGTCGGGCGGCCATGCGAGAGATTATTCGGGAAGGGAAGTCGCCCGATCAATTATCTGAGGAAGATATCGCGCGCGGGCTTTACACTAGCGAACTGCCGGAGCTCGATCTCCTGGTGCGTACCAGTGGTGAATTGCGTATTTCGAACTTTCTCTTGTGGCAGAGTGCGTACGCCGAGATTCACGTTACGGACACGCTCTGGCCGGATTTCCGTCGCGTTCATTTGCTTGAAGCCGTGGTCGATTATCAGCAGCGCAGCCGTCGTTTCGGCGGATTAAAACTGGTCGCTAATGCAAAATAGTCTTACACTGAAACGGTACGCATCGCTTCCAGCGTGCGAATTTCATCGGTGGTGTTTTATCGAATCAAAGCACGCTGGAAGCGATGCGTACCCAGGGAATTTCAAGGAGTGAATGTCATGCAAGCTCTGGTGGAAAACAAGGTCTGGACTGAAGCAGAGTTAATGGCGCTGCCGGACGATGGCAGAAAGTATGAACTCGTGGGAGGAGAAATCGTCGTGAGCAACGCGGGCATCGAGCACGAGTACATTGGCGCACGCCTAATCATTGGTCTTGGCGGTTTCGCTCACCGGAAAAAACTCGGCGTTGTATGCGGGTCGAGTGCCGGCTATTGGATGAAGTCCGGCAATCTTCGTTCGCCTGATGTTTCGTTCATTGGTAAGGAGCGGCTCCAAGGGCTGAGGCATGCGCCAAAGAAATTCTTCCAGGGCGCACCCGATTTGGTGGTGGAAATCCTTTCTCCGAGCGACGCTGTGGACGGATTGCATGAGAAGATCGTCGAGTATTTTGAGAGTGGCGCTCGCCTTATTTGGGTTCTGAATCCTGAAGAGGAGACGGTTCTTGTATATCACTCGCCACAGCCCGATCGCCTGCTTAAAGCGGCTGACTCTGTTGACGGCGAAGACGTAATTCCCGGCTTCTCTATGCTGCTATCTGAACTCTTTGCGGAACTCGACTTCTAGCTCCAGGCCGTCAACTTGAAATCTCAACCACCAAAACCGAAACCAACGTCGAAATTTGCCAGCATTCCACCATCAGTAGCTAGGATACTAACTGCGGTAGTGCTCCTGCCGATTCTGATTGCTTCAATTCTCGTCGAGAAATTAGCTTACCTATTCGTCGCGTTAGCCGGCATTGCAATGGGCGCCGCGCTCGTCGAGTTTTGGAAGCTGGCGCGCAAGCAACAGACTCGCGCTGATTTTGCCGCCGGATTCTTGAGCGGGCTGGCGCTGTTTATTGTGTTCCTTTTCAGTGAGCCAGGAAAACTCGATCTCTTGATGATTCAGCTCGTTCTGATCTTACTCACGATTGGCACGCTGACGGCGGCGATGTTACGCGGCGCTCCTTTCGATCGAATGATTACGTCCGCGGGAATCACCGTGCTGGGAGTTCTGTATATCGTCCTGCTCGGCGGCCATCTCGTTGCGCTACGCGTAGGCTTTGCACCCCAACTCTCGAAGCATCTGCTCTCGTTTTTCTTCCTGGTAATTATGGGAGCAGACAGCGCCGCATACTATGGAGGGAAAACCTTTGGCCGGCACAAGCTCGCTCCGAACGTGAGTCCAGGCAAAACCTGGGAAGGCGCAATCGCGGGAATGTTAGCGAGTTTGCTACTCGCGATCGGAGCGCACTACTGGTTTTTTCCTGAATTGCCTTTGAAGTTAGCGTTGCCACTGGCGGCGGTAATGAATGTGATAAGCATACTTGGCGATTTGACGGAGAGCGCGCTGAAACGCAGCGCCGGAGCGAAAGATACCGCCAAGATCCTGCCGGGCCACGGTGGTATACTCGATCGGCTGGATAGCTTGCTGTTCAATGCGCCGGTCATCTACTATTTTGCTTACGCCTATTTCATCAAATGACCACGAAGAAGATCATCCTAATTATCGCCGGAATCATCTGCGTGCTCGCGCTGGTGGTCGCCGTCTTTGTGGGCGGTATTGCCTGGTTCGTCTTTCATACGATTGGGACCAGCGAAGCCGCTGACACCGCGCGCACGTACCTTCGAAGCAACGCGCGCCTTAAGCAAGAGCTTGGTGAAGTGCAAGACTTTGGTTCGTTTGTTACCGGCCAAATAAACGTGGAGAACGGCGATGGCGTAGCCACGCTTCATCTCAAGGTCATCGGCGAAAAGCGCACAGTCAACGCTCGCGTCGATCTTTCATATCGCGAGAATCGCGCCTGGCGAGTCACGGGCGCATCATACAACCGCGATGGGCAGGATATCGATTTGATGCAGGGCTACGGCGAACCTACGCCGCCAACTAATTAATTTATGTCAACTCGCGGCGTCGCCATCCTCGGTTCAACCGGTTCGATTGGGTGCAATACTTTGCGCGTCATCGAGTCGCTGGGTCCGGAACGGTTTCGTGTCGTTGCGTTGGGCGCGGGACGTAATATCGGTAAGCTCGCAGATCAGATAGCTCACCACCAACCCGAACTAGTGTCCGTCGAATGCGAAGACTCGGCTCAACAATTGAGAGTTGAGCTGACACGTCGCAATGTTCGGTTGCCGCAGATTGTCGTCGGCGAAGAAGGCCTGATTAAGGTCGCAACTCACGCAGTGGCCGACTGCGTCGTCTCTGCGACTGTGGGCGCAGTAGGCTTTGTGCCCACATTGCGAGCCCTGGAAGCGGGAAAGCGCGTCGCACTCGCCAACAAAGAAACGCTCGTGATGGCCGGTGAGTTGATGACGCGCGCAGCCGAAAAATCCGGCGCCGAGTTACTGCCTGTCGATTCCGAACACAATGCTTTACATCAATGTCTGCGCGGCGAGCAGCGATCCGAAGTGCGCCG